>OKWD01000106.1_pt1 | contig 14641 bp, 14 predicted proteins | sample 1607011 | NCBI WGS metagenome assembly OKWD01 (sample SAMN04414077, study PRJEB24778) | human gut metagenome | material: faecal | host: Homo sapiens | reverse complement strand
GCTTTTCAGCCCCCTTGTTGCTCATCCGTCTCTCCATCTGCGGATTAGGTAGGAGTCCAAGCATCTCCCTGCCAAGTACCAGCGTTCTTTCCTGTTCTCTTAGCCACCTTTTCAGAAGGCAATATCAGCGAAATCTCACCAAAACCCTCATGACTATTCTTGGAAATGTCTATCACTGCAACACTCGGATTTGCAAGACCTCCCAACTTCAAAGCCTTGCGCAGCTTCTCCTCTGTGATGTTATGAACACCGGCAAGAGTCTTGTCGCTATTCTCTGATGACGACTGATAGCGAATCACATCCTCACCATTCACCTCCTGACGCTCGGCAAGTCCAGTCGTGTCCTTAAACTCACCACTGTACAGAGCCTGCTTGATAGAGCGCACAATCTCAGCCAAAGGCTTACCCTCGGCTCTACGCAACTTGATAGAGTCATAATAGAACTCCGTGATATGAGCGTTGCCATCGTTTGTAATGCCCTCATTAGGCTTTGGAGAAATAACGATACTTATACCATTATCCTTGTCGTTATGGTCAAAGCCGGAAACATGAGCATTATGGTTTCGCAAGGCGAATTGTTACAATATTACCATTCTTGGTCTCGAATGTAGCATACTCGCTACCACTGCCGAACCTGCTTGCACCAAGAGCCTTCGCTACATCACCAATGAAAGTTTTAGGCTGGGTTGCAGATTTTTCAAATTCTTTTGCAAGATTCTCAATATTATTTAATACATTTGCACCAGCAGCACTTGAAACGACAGTTAATGACCTTGGAACATTTCCAAGAGAGGCGGTTTCAAGTGCTCTTTTTTGTTTAGCACTGAATCGTACACCACCGTCCTTTGTTTTTCCCATCTTTCTTGGGTCAACACCCTCAAGCAAATCCTTCATCACACGGTCGGCAACTTCCTCTGCACTCTTGTAATGAATGTGCAGGAAGTCAGCCACACCATTCCAGAACTTCTTCAGAGCCTGCTTCACGCGTTCAAGAGCATTGACAGCCTCAGCCTTCTCAAACACGCCGCCATTACCCTCAGCAATCTTGCGCTGCTCCTCACGCAGACGCTCCGCACCACGTCTGCCTGAATACGTAGCAATCACCTCGTCAGCAATCTCATCGTCACTCTTCAACTCAGGATAACGCGCCTTCACCTCGTCCCAGACCTTCGTACCCTTCATAAGCTCCACAACGTTCTGCCATTCCTTAGGATTGCCGTTCCTCAGAGCCTCAGCCCACAAATGAGCATACTCATGCACCGGGGTCTCGCTCGTTGCAATCCTCGGATCGATATAAATCCTGCCACCAACAGTAAAGCCATACGCCTCACCATTCGCTGTACGGAAGAAACGAACGCCATCAGCACCGTCCACACGCTGCTCTCTAAGACCTACAGAACGTTTTTTGCTCTCATCAAGCAAATATTTGCCCTTATCGTATGACTTTTCAACTCCTTTTAGTAACTTTGCAAGCGGATAGGCAGACAAATCTTTCATCTGCGTACCCACACCATTAGAGGTGCTTGGCGATTCGTTGTCAAGCACTTCTATTTTTTGAACCTCATACGAATGGACACCATTGGCCTCTTCGCTTCTACCGTCTTCACGCATCAGAGTCATCACTCTGCAAGGCGTACCATCAATTACTGCTACACCATAGAATCTATGCATAATGGCATTCGGGTTCACCTCTTCGCCACGCTTTCCATCCTTGCCCTTTATGTAGTCAGGATGCTCCTCCACCTCGACACTCTTATTGATTACTTCGTCAAGATGTTCCGCCAATGCCAAATGTATGCCTTTGTTTGCACTCAAATTCTGATGTTTGGGGCTTAAACAAATATCAATAGCATTAGCAGATATTGTATAATTGAAGTTGGCTCCATAATTATTATAGGTCAATTCCTTTCCTGCATACTTTCTTTTCGCTGCATCAATGGCTTCACGTGTTGCTTCAGCTATGCTTCCAGTATATTCATGTCTTGGAATATCCTTCACAACCTCAACATAGCTTTCATTCAACCCCGGCATCACGACACCATGGCTTTCAACAGCCTGCTTCTGACGCTCAGCAAAAGTCTCAGGCGCATCACCCCTCTGAACCTTAGCTCGTCCGTTCACCTCATCCAGCACCCTCTGACCCTCAGCCTCGTCCGCAATCACATCCATTCCGCTTTCGCGCAGTCTGTCTATCACAGCATCACGCAACGCTACCTCAGCCTTAGAAGGCTTCACGCCCCCTTCACCTCTCTGATAACGCTCGTCAGCCTTACGCTTCGGACTTTCCGCTTCGGTATGTCTGACACCTTCCTTCTTGGCGTTTTCAACGGCTTTTTTGAAATCATCAAACGACTTTTTCTTATCAGCGGCTTCAATGTGTGCCTTCCACGCATCAATCTGCTCTTTGGGCAAACCTGCGCTTTCCATCTTGTCGGCAATATCCAATGCGTCCTCCAATGTATTCACTGTAGGCATCATTACAATCTCATCCTTGCCGTTGGTGGCATACAGCATCGGATGTCTGTATACAACCTTGTCCATTCCTTTGGATGCAACCGCTTCAAGAAACTTCTTCAGATTGACTGCATTAAAGAATATTCCGTCAATTGCGACAGGTATTGCCTCTCCTTTCAACTTCTTGCTTGCAGCGATGGCGAAGTCAAGCACCTCCTTTGACGGCAACGACTCAACCTCCTTGTCGGGGATATGAACCAATCTATGTATCGCCTTTTCCGTGTCCGGATATTTTCCATCAATCAGATTGCCGTCCTTGTCTCTGGTCGTACCTTCCCACTCTTTGGGATAGTCCGCTTTCTCCTTGAAGAGAATGTATCCATCAGAGGCATACGCATAGCCGTTGGCATAATGCACTCCTCTCAGCGCAGGATAGCTAATTATTTTTGAAGCCGTATATTTGAACAGGTTGACCTTCTTTTTCTTGCCCACGGCTCTTGTCGCTTGACCGAGAACCGAGTCATCCTCAGCCTCCGCCTTGCGTTTCTTCTCCTCCTTGTCGGCAATCTCCTTAGCCTTGTCAAAAACGCTCTGCTTCTCTTGCTTCTTCTCCGATTTTCTCAGATGGGCATTGAACTTTGCATCGCGCTCCTCTTTCAGTTTTTTGTACTCCGTGAGGTCTTCGTATCTCTCTTGCTTTCTCTTGTCACGGCTGCTATTTCCTATTTCACGGTCAAGCCATTCTTCATTGTCGAACATACCCCTCTCGTCCTCGTCGGCATACTTCCTACGTATCTCGTGCATCCTCGCCTCTGTCTTGGCATTGACCAGTTCTGATTCGTTGACCTTCGCGCCCAGATAAACTGCATAATCTGCCGCCGCCTTTGAGACCGGATATTTGAGATGTCCCAATTCCCCATCATTGATGTCGATTAGCCGACGCATCTTTCCGTTGTGAAAATCCGCAGTCACGATACCGCCTGCGGCAACCATACTCTCTACGAACTCGCCCTCCGTCATCACTCCGAAGTTGCGGTAATTCAACTCCTTTCCGAGAGTTTTCCTCACACGAGCCCTGCGCATCGGCGGCATATCGGCGGTGTACCCGTCCATACGTTCTTGCCTCTCCGCCGCCTCCTTTCCCTCCTTCTTGGCGATGGCGGCGGCAATGTCGAAGACGCTCTCGTTCCCACGCTTCAAATCCGCATTCTCGACACGTAACCATCCTCTTGCGAACATATCCCGCATCTTCGTGATGGAAAATTTAAAATCATCATCAGCAGTCTTGAGGTGGAATACGGCTTTGTCTCCATCCAAACCTTCACATACAAATTGTTGACCTTTAAACAAGCCTTTAATTCCCGTGAAGGTATGCCCGACCCAAGACTGCGGATTGTCAACGTCGACGACATCCATTTTTCCTTGCTCCTTTCCTTGCTTTTCCTCAGAAATCTCGCTACCTTTGTCAGCGGAAGTTGTAGGAACGTTCATGCGGGAAGTCGATTGTGTGCCGCTATGCTCATCGGCTTGCGATGTTTCAGCAGTTTCGGCAGACTGCTTAACCGTAGTATGGCGGTTATACACTTCCTTTTTATCTTTTCCGTAAGATTTCTTGAAAACTCCAGCTGTATTTACATTCCAATAAGAACCATCTTTCGACAGTTCAATCATTAGTGTATTATTGTGTTTGTCGGTCAGCAAAAGCCTGTATGTCTTATTTCCGTTTCTGTCAGAACCTTCTTTTATGACATCATAATTCTTTGCGACTTGTTCAATGAACTCCTCCACCGAGGAGAATCCTGCCTTTCTGATTTGGTCTCCGTGGCGTGCCTCTATGTGGCGCAGTCCATAGCCGTTTCCCTTCTCGTCAGCCACACCCTCGCTCAGTTTTATCGGAGCGGCAGTAAGACCAGTGTCCTCCGTTATCTCTCCGAATGTTGTAGTTCCGTCCGACGAGACAACGAAAGGTTGTCCGTTCTCGTCACGTTCCTTTCTTTCGGCTTCAACACGAGCTTCTTCCTCTGCCTTTTCTGCAGCAATCCTCTCCGCTTCCGCCTTGGCGGCTTCCTCTCTGCGCGTCTTCTCTCCTACGATGGCTTTCCAAGCGTCGACCACTCTCTGTGCCTCCGCCACTGCCGCCTCGTTTTCCTTGATTGACCGCAACAATTCTTCCGGCGTCTCGCCTTTCTCCTTCAGTGCCTTTGCCGCCTTCAACTTCTTCTCAGCGCCTCGAAAAAATACCAATGGCGAAAGGGTCGACCTAACACTTTGTCAGATCGACCCTTTCGCAAGTCTTCGGTTAAGGCTTATTGCTATACGTAGCCTTTAATAATGCCTCGCTTCGAGTTGCGCACAAACAAGATGATTTCGTCACGCTCTTTCGTGGCAGGGAGTTCCGCCTCGATAAGCTCAACAGCATCGCTATTGTTGTATCCAGAAAGATATAGATAACGATATATGTCCTGGATGTCACGAATCTGCTCATTTGTGAAACCGCGTCTACGCAAGCCTATTGAGTTCACGCCAGCATACGATATCGGTTCACGGGCAGCTTTTACATATGGGGGAATGTCTTTGTTGACCAAAGCCCCGCCTTGTATCATCACATGAGAACCTATATGGCAAAATTGATGAATCAATGTTCCTCCTCCAACTACCGCAAAATTGTCGATTTGTACCTCTCCAGCAATCTGCGAAGCGTTTGCAATAATGATATTGTCCCCAATCACGCAGTCATGGGCGATGTGAGAATAAGCATAATAAGGCAATTGCTGCCAACAACAGTCTTGCCCTTCGACGCGGTGCCCCTGTTTATGGTCACGCATTCACGAATGGTTGTGTTGTCGCCAACGATAGCCAACGTGTTTTCTCCCATGAATTTAAGATCTTGAGGAATCGCACCAATAACAGCGCCCGGGTAAATCGTGCAGTTCTTGCCAATCCTTGTACCCTCCATGATTGTAACGTTGCTGGCAATGCGTGTTCCCGCTCCGATTTCCACGTTTCTGTCAATTGTCACAAACGGGTCGATGACCACGCTTGGGTCTATCTTGGCATCCGGATGTATGTATGCTAATGGTTGCTTCATATTATTTATTTTTGATTATTTGCGCCATGAATTCAGCCTCGGAAACGATTTTATCGCCAACAAAAGCATAGCCCTTCATATTGGCACAACCTCTTCTCAATTCAGTCAAGAATGACACGTGGAAAACTAAAGTGTCGCCAGGGACTACTTTCTGTCGGAATTTTACGTTGTCGATCTTCATAAAATAAGTAGAATAGCTTTCTGGATTATCAACAGAGCCTAAGACAAGCAATCCTGCAGTTTGAGCCATGGCTTCAACTTGAAGCACACCAGGCATCACTGGCTCTGCAGGGAAGTGGCCTTGGAAGAATGGTTCGTTGCCCGACACGTTCTTTACTCCAACAATATATTTGTCGGATTTGTCGATAATCTTGTCAACCAACAAGAACGGATATCTGTGTGGAAGCAACTCTCTGATACGGTTTACGTCCATAATCGGGGTCTCGTTTGGATTGTAGACCGGGGCCTGAACCTCCTGACGCTTTAATTCGCGTCTCACCTTTTTCGCAAATGTAGTGTTGATTGTATGACCTGGGCAAGTGGCGATAATACGGCCCTGCACACGTCTGCCAATCAAAGCCACGTCGCCAACCACATCAAGAAGTTTGTGGCGTGCCGGCTCGTTTTTAAACACCAGCTCGTCGTTGTTGATGAATCCGAACTCTGACACTTTCTTTCTTGGCACGTTCATCATATCGGCGATTCTGTCAAGCTCCGACTGCGCCACCGGAGTGTCGTAAATAACGATGGCATTGTCCAGGTCGCCGCCTTTTATCAAGTCGTGTTTGACCAACTCTTCAATTTCTCTTACGAAAACGAATGTACGGCTTGCAGCAATCTGTGTCTTGAAATCATCCAAAGAGTCAAGAGTGGCGAACTGATTGGAGAGTACAACCGAGTTGAACTCAATCATTACATCCACGCAGAAATCGCTGTCGGGAATAACGCAAATTGAGGCTTCGGTCTCGCTGTCCTTAACCGTTGTGCGGTTTCTTACAACGTACACCGCTGCGTCTTCCGTCTGCTCAACAACTCCGACTTCCTCAATCTTGTACATAAATATTTTTGCACTGCCGTCAAGGATTGGCACTTCAGGGCCATTCAGCTCCACGAGGCAGTTGTCTACATTGGAAGCATACAACGCAGCCATGGCGTGCTCAATAGTGGAGATTTTCAAGTCGCCAGAAGCAATAACCGTTCCGCGGCATGTTTCCACGACATTCTCAGCCACAGCTTCGATAGGCGCTGCGCCTTCAACATCAATGCGAAGGAATTTCCGCCCAAAATTGTCTGGAGCAGGCTTGAATGTCGCTTCAATTTCCCTGCCCGTATGCAAGCCCTTACCTTTTATGGTAAAAGCAGATTTCAACGTACATTGTTTCATATTATCTTTTTTATTTGTTGTTTTTTTTTGTTTAAGTCTTTTTTTATAGTGTTCAAGTCGGCGATTATGTCGCCCAACCGGCGACGATATGCAGCTTCGCGCATAAAATCTCTTGCGTCAACCGCAGGATACCCCAGCAGCACCTTGTCGTCGCCTGTTCTTGTATGGATACCAGACTGTGCCCCAATTTGGTTCCGGTCGCCGATTGTGATGTGACCGGCGATGCCAACTTGGCCTCCAATCATATTTTGTTTGCCAATCTTAGCCGAACCCGCAATGCCTGTCTGCGCGGCAATAACTGTGTTGTCGCCGATTTCAACATTATGCGCAACTTGTATAAGATTGTCCAACTTCACGCCTTTATGGATTTTTGTCGAGCCCATCGTAGCCCTGTCGACAGTGGTGTTGGCGCCTATTTCTACATTGTCTTCAATTACCACATTGCCGATCTGGGCAATCTTCAGATAACTGCCGTCCTTTTCAGGGGCAAATCCAAAGCCGTCGCTTCCCACAACAACTCCCGAATGGAGAATGCAATTCTCGCCGACAACGCACCCCTGGTATATTTTAACACCTGCGTAAAGAGTCGTGTTGTTTCCAATAACAACACCGTCGCCAATATAGCACTGAGGGTATATTTTTACGTTCTCTCCTATTTTGGCATCCTTGCCGATATAAGAGAATGCACCAAGATAAATTGATTTTGGCAAATCAACGCCATCCGAAACATATACGGGCTGCTCCACTCCGGATTTCACAGGAGCCGATGCTTGCACCAAATTGAGCAACTCCGCCAAAGTGGCATAAGGGTCGTCCACCTTTATCAGTGTCGCTTTTATAGGCTGCTCAGGTACAAAATCTTTGCGCACCAACAAAACAGATGCCTTTGTCGTATATACAAAATGCGTGTATTTAGGATTGGCCAAGAATGACAAAGAACCCTCTTGAGCCTCCTCGATTTTAGAATAAGAGGATATCTTCACAGAGCCGTCGCCCTCGATTTCACCTCTTATAATAGTCGCTAATTGCGTTGCCGTTATTTCCATTTAATAGATTCTTCGCTTTACAAATGTGCAAATTTAGTTATTTTTTTAGAATCCCGTCAAAACTTCATGCGGAAATCAGTGACATGTAGCTCAAAATCCATCAAAACGACCATTTATTGTTAAATTTTCATTTTTTTATTGCATCTTCACAAAAAGTGTTTGCGTAAACAGCGAAAAATTCATACCTTTGTGCCGCAAATTTTAAAAACTAATCAATTAATTATGAACAAGTACGAAACCGTTTTCATTTTAACTCCCGTTTTGTCTGATGCTCAGATGAAGGAAGCGGTAGAAAAATTCACTGCTGTTCTCACTAAAAATGGTGCAGAAATAGTAAATGAAGAGAACTGGGGCCTCCGCAAGTTGGCATACCCTATTCAGAAAAAAGCACAGGCTTCTATTGCCTTGTTGAGTTTAATGCAGAACCGCAGGTTGTGAAGAAACTTGAGACAGCTTATCGTCGCGACGAGAAAGTTATTCGTTTCTTGACATTCCGTCTTGACAAGTATGCTGCAGAATACGCTGAAAAACGCAGAAGTCTTCGCGCAGCTAAGTCTAACAACAACGAAACAAAGGAGGATTAATCATGGCACAACCACAATCAGAAATCAGATACTTGACTCCGCTTTCAGTAGATGTCAAAAAGAAAAAATATTGCCGTTTCAAAAGAGTGGCATTAAGTATATCGACTACAAAGATCCTGAATTCCTCAAGAAATTCTTGAACGAGCAAGGCAAAATCCTTCCTCGTCGCATCACGGGAACTTCACTCAAATTCCAGAGAAGAGTGGCACAGGCCGTAAAACGCGCCCGTCATCTTGCACTTCTTCCTTACGTGACTGACTTGATGAAATAACATTAAAAGAAGGATTACAATTATGAAGATCATATTAAAAGAAGATATCGCAAATCTTGGCTACAAGGACGATGTTGTAGAAGTTAAGAGCGGTTACGGTCGAAACTACCTTATCCCAATGTGCAAAGCTGTTATCGCTACCGAATCGGCACTTAAAGTTTTGGCAGAAAACCAGAAGCAAAGAGCCCACAAGCTGGCTAAAATCAAAGCCGACGCTGAGGCATTGGCAGAGTCTTTGAAGGACGTTGCTTTGACTATCGGAGCAAAGACAAGCTCTACCGGCACAATCTTTGGTTCAGTAAACAATATTCAAATTGCAGAGGCTCTCGAGAAGTTGGGTTTCAACGTAGACCGCAAACTTATCGTTCTCAAAGAGGCTGTGAAGGAAGTTGGAAGCTACAAGGCTCTCTTGAAACTCCACAAAGAAGTTTCTGTAGAAATTCCTTTCGAGGTGGTTTCTGAATAAGACACAACTTACATCAAAATAAAAATAAGCGCACGCTCAATTACGTGTGCTTATTTTTTTATAAAGTTTGGAAGTTAGAGGAAATATGGTTATTTTTGGGAAACGTATAAAACTATTGAAACTATGACTGATATTTCATCAATGATTCAGGAACTACTGGTCAGGTTTGGGAGTATAGACATTGCCGAGAGCGAGTTTAAACGTCTGATTTCGAGGACGAGGCGCTTAAGGCTTATTTTAAGGAATGGTGTGACGATATGGGCTACCGCGAACGCACAGCGTTTGTTGATTATTGTCACGAATACTTGGACAATCACGAATCTGCATTTGATTCCCTTACAGAATATGACGAATAACAACGAAACGCGCAATTCTTCCCGCCGAATGGGCAGAACAAGACGCCATAATGCTTGCGTGGCCACATGCCGGAACAGATTGGTCATATATGCTGGAAGAAGTTGTCTCTTGCTACAAAGAGATAGTCAACGCCATTGCTGACCAAGGCGAAAGAGTCATCGTCATAGCAGACCCTGACGACAGCAGCGACATATCATTCAGCAACGAGTTGATATCCGTGGTCAAATGTCCGACAAATGATACTTGGGCACGCGACACTTGTTCCATAACCACGCTTCGCGGAAACCGCCCCGTGGTCAACGATTTCAAGTTCAACGGTTGGGGCCTGAAATTTGCCGCCGACAAAGACAATCTTATAACATCCCGTCTTTTCGATTCCGGAATGTTTAAGGGGGAATATTCAAACAGCTTGAATTTTGTCCTTGAGGGAGGCTCCATTGAGAGCGACGGCAGAGGAACGCTGCTCACCACAAGCGAATGCCTTCTTTCCAAGAATAGAAATGGCCAATCATCCAAAGAGGAAATACAAGCGTACTTGGAAAAGGTCTTCGGCATAAGCAGAGTGTTGTGGCTTGACCATGGCTACCTTAGTGGCGACGACACCGACAGCCACATAGACACCTTGGCGCGATTGGCGCCAAACGACACCATTCTGTATGTTTCAACCGATGATGAACGTGACGAGCATTTCGCAGAGTTGAAAGCCATGGAATGTCAGCTCCAAAGTTTCACAACCGCAGACGGAGCAAAGTATAAGTTGCTCCCACTGCCGTTACCCGCCCCTATCTTTGCCGACGGGGAGCGGCTGCCAGCAACATATGCCAATTTTCTTATTGGAAATGGATTTGTTCTTGTCCCTATTTACGGTCAGGAAAGCAACGACAGCGAAGCCATATGCATAATATCCTCTGCATTTCCAGACAGAAAGGTTCTCGGCGTTGACTGCCGAGCATTGATAAAACAGCACGGATCGCTCCATTGCGTTACCATGCAGTTCCCTAAAAATTCATTGAATATATGAGCAGAATCATCAAATTAGGATACATTCAGCAAGCCAACAGCGCCTGCATAAGCAAGAATAGAGAAAAACTTGTCGCAAAAATAAAACGCTTGGCAAACGACGGCGCGCAACTTGTGGTGCTGCAAGAATTGCACGACAGCTTGTATTTCTGCCAAACGGAGAGCGTCGACAATTTTGACTTGGCGATAGACATTGACGGCGAAGAAACAGGTGTTTATTCCAACGTGGCAAAAGAATGCGGCATAGTGCTTGTGACATCGCTGTTTGAGCGCAGAGCGCCGGGGTTATATCACAACACCGCCGTGTTTTTGAAAAAGACGGATCCGTTGCCGGGAAATATCGCAAGATGCATATTCCTGACGATCCGGCATATTATGAGAAATTCTACTTTACGCCCGGGGATATAGGTTTTGAACCAATCCAGACATCTGTCGGAAAACTTGGTGTATTGGTTTGTTGGGACCAATGGTATCCGGAAGCGGCTCGATTGATGGCATTGAAAGGCGCAGAATTATTGATATACCCCACCGCCATCGGATGGGAAAGCTCAGACGATGAAGCGGAAAAAATGCGTCAGCGACAAGCATGGATGTTGTCCATGAGGGGACATGCTGTAGCCAACGGGCTGCCTGTTGTCGCAGTAAACAGAGTTGGACACGAACCCGACCCGTCGAATGCAAACCAACGGAATCCAATTCTGGGGCTCGAGCTTTGTCGCAGGACCTCAAGGCGAGCTGATTGATGAAGCCGCTACCGACAGCGAGGCGGAGAAAATTGTTGCAATAGATTTGACAAGAAGCGAACAGGTGAGACGCTGGTGGCCGTTTCTGCGTGATCGACGCATCGACGCTTATCAAAACATCCTAAAGCGTTTTGATGACTGACAGATAGCTATTCGGAGACAGGGTTGTTTTCACGGCCTCGTTTCCAAATGCCGTCCAGTGCGTCAGCCAACGATTGCAGTTCGGTTTTTATTTCCTCAAGACGTTCCGCCACCTCTTGTCTTTTTGACACATTTTTGCGGTTGTGCAGAATCTGTTCTTGGGCGGCGGCAAGCTTCATGCCGCGCACCTTTACAAGATAATGCACCATCTTGATTTTTTCAATATCGTCGGTCGTATACAGCCTATCATTGCCTCTCGACCGTCGAGGAGACAATACCGTAAACTGCCGTTCCCAGAAATGCAATGTCGAGATGGGGATGTCAAGCATTTCCGAAACTTCTTTGATTTTATAATATTTTTTCTCAGTGCTACGCATTAGGGTGGATTCTTCTTTTACAAAAGTAATAAAATGATTACTTTTGCAAGATAAATGAGAGTTAATTCTTCGTACAAAAACTTGATTTCAAACGAAAGTTTATATTACGATATGTATTCAGCAAAAGAAATTAGAGAATCTTTTAAAGATTTCTTCCACAGCAAAGGCCATCAGATTGTGCCTTCTGCACCAATGGTCATCAAAGACGATCCGACATTGATGTTTACAAATGCCGGAATGAACCAGTTCAAGGACATCATATTGGGCAACGTCCCGCCGAAATACAAACGAGCCACAGACTCTCAAAAATGCTTGCGCGTAAGCGGTAAACATAACGACTTGGAAGAAGTGGGACTTGACACATATCACCACACGATGTTTGAGATGCTTGGCAATTGGTCGTTTGGTGACTATTTCAAAGAAGGAGCCATCGATTATGCGTGGGAATATCTTGTGGACGTATTGCATCTCAATCCGGACGATTTATATGTGACTGTGTTTGAGGGAGCTCCAGAAGAAGACCTTTCACGCGACGATGAAGCTGCCGGATATTGGCTGAAGCATGTATCCGCCGACCACATCATTAACGGCAATAAACACGACAACTTTTGGGAAATGGGTGAAACCGGTCCTTGCGGTCCATGCTCCGAGATTCATCTTGACTCGCGCACACCTGAGGAGAAAGCCAAAACGCCTGGCCGCGAATTGGTCAATAAAGACGACCCCCAGGTTATTGAAATCTGGAACATCGTATTTATGCAATACAACCGCAAGGCAGACGGCAGCCTCGAACCGCTTCCTATGCATGTCATCGATACAGGAATGGGATTCGAGCGTCTTGTGCGCGCATTGCAGGGAAAACACTCAAATTACGACACAGACGTTTTCCAACCGTTGATTCAGAAAATCTCACAATTGTCAGGAAAAAGTTATGGCAAAGACGAGAAGGTTGACGTAGCAATGCGCGTAATCGCCGACCATGTACGTACAATCGCCTTCTCTATTGCCGAAGCTCAACTTCCATCTAACGCCAAGGCAGGTTATGTGATTCGACGCATCCTGCGCCGTGCTGTTCGGTATGCATACACATTCCTTGACCAGCGTCAAGCATTCATATACCGTCTTGTGGACACACTGATAGAGTCTATGGGCGATGCCTACCCAGAGCTCAAGCAACAACCAGATTTGATAAAGACGGTAATTAAAGAGGAAGAAGACACATTCCTCCGCACATTGGAGACTGGAATCAAACTTCTCGACAAGGTTGTCAACGAGGCCAAGGCAGATGGCAGAAAAGAAGTGAGCGGAACGGAAGCGTTTGTACTGTATGACACTTATGGATTCCCTCTTGATCTTACAGAACTCATTCTGAAAGAGCATGGTTTCACCGTCAACCACAAAGAGTTTGACGAAGAAATGGCGAAGCAAAAGCAACGTGCGCGCAATGCTGCCGCAATAGAGGCTTCCGACTGGGTTGAACTCAATGCCGGGGAATCGGAGTTTGTCGGATATGACAATTTGAATGTGAGACATCCATTCTCCGATACCGCAAGGTAAAACAGAAAAACAAAGAGTTCTAATCAGATTGTGCTGAAAGAGACACCGTTCTACGCAGAAATGGGTGGACAGGTCGGCGATGCTGGTTGGCTGATTTCAGGCGATGAGAAGATCGAAGTATTCGATACAAAACGCGAAAACAATCTGCCTATTCATTTGACAACAAAGATGCCGTCAAATCCTCAGGCTGCAATAATCGCAAAAATAGACACCGACAAACGCTTGGCTACGTCATGCAACCACACGGCGACTCACCTGTTGCACGAAGCGCTGAGAGAAGTGCTCGGCACACACGTGGAGCAAAAAGGCTCATATGTATCGCCTACAGAACTCCGCTTTGACTTCTCGCACTTCCAGAAGATGACAGAAGAGGAAATAGAGGCAGTTGAGCGACTTGCAAACAAGAAAATACGTAACGCCATCGCTCTTGACGAGCATCGCAATGTCCCTATTGCGGAAGCTAAAGCGATGGGTGCCATGGCATTGTTCGGAGAGAAATATGGGGAAGAAGTCCGCGTTATCAAATACGGCGACTCTGTTGAGCTCTGCGGAGGTACACACGTGCCAAATACTGGCAACATTGGAATTATAAAGATTGTTTCAGAAGGAAGTATCGCCGCCGGCATACGACGCATTGAGGCAATAACTGGCGAAAATGTGGAAAACGCAATCCACGAGTTGCAGAACACGATAAAATATGTTGGCTCACTGCTCAACTCTTCGGATATAAAGAAGGCTGTCAAGAAAACAATCTCTGAAAATGCCGAATTGCGGAAAGATGCTGAAGACATGGCAATTGAACGCATCAAGAACCTTAGTTCTCAACTTCTTGGGAAGAAAGAAACACTGCCAAACGGCATCCAATTGACATCATTGGGCGGTATGCGCATTCCAGACATTGTCAAAGGAGTGGCATTTGCCATACGTGAGGCCTCCCCTACAAAAACAGCATTTGTAGCAGCAACCGTAAGTCCGGAGAAGAAACCTATGCTTACCGTAATGCTTACAGACGACCTTGTGAAAGAAGGACTTAACGCTGCGTCAATTGTACGTGAGGCAGCAAAGGCAATCAAAGGTGGTGGCGGTGGCCAACCTGGATTCGCACAAGCAGGCGGTAAAAATGCTGATGGGTTGCACGATGCTTTCAATGCTC
>OKWD01000104.1_pt1 | contig 14825 bp, 16 predicted proteins | sample 1607011 | NCBI WGS metagenome assembly OKWD01 (sample SAMN04414077, study PRJEB24778) | human gut metagenome | material: faecal | host: Homo sapiens | reverse complement strand
ACTCGAATCTCATCTAAGCAAAAAAAAAGAATGTATTACAAATGTATGTAAGGGCATGAATGATACATTTATTGATTTCCTATATGTATTAGTTGATAATAATCGTATTGGAATCATTAAGGAAATTCATGAAGAATTTACAAATTTAATTAATGAGAAGAATAATATGCTTGTTGTTGATGTAATTTCAGCTTCAAAGCTTGATGATAATCAGATTAAAAATCTTGAAGTTAAGTTATCTGAATATTACGGAGGTAGGCATATTAGTATTAAGCCTTTAATTGATGAAAAGCTTATTGGTGGTATTAAGGTTATTGCAAATGGTAAATCAATCGACTTAAGCTTAAATAGTAAGCTTCAAGCATTAAAGGACAATATTTAATGAAAGGAAAAACTTTATGAGCAATATCAATTTATCTGAAATCTCAAGTTTAATAAAAAAACAAATAGAAGCTTATAAAGATGATATCAAAACAGAAACAATTGGTACTGTTGTTGAGGTTGGTGATGGTATCGCCATTGTTCATGGTCTTGACAAGGCTATGCAATCTGAACTATTAATTTTCCCTAATGATGTTTATGGAATGGTTCAAAACCTTGAAACAGATTCTGTTGGTGTGATTTTACTTGGTGACTCTTCTTTAGTAAAAGAAGGAGATATTGTAAAATGTACCGGTAAAATTTTAAATGTTCCTGTTGGTGATAATTTTATTGGACGTGTAATTAATCCACTTGGTGCGCCAATTGATGGTCTTGGTCCAATTGAATCAACAGAATATCGTCCTATTGAGCAAAAAGCTACTGGTGTTATGCAACGTTCAAGCGTTGATACACCACTTCAAACTGGTATTAAGGTACTAGATGCCTTAGTTCCAATTGGTCGCGGTCAGCGTGAATTAATTATTGGTGACCGTCAAACTGGTAAAACAAGTATTGCCGTAGATACAATTCTTAACCAAAAGGGTAAGGATGTAATTTGATTTATGTTGCAATTGGACAAAAGGAATCAACTGTAAGCTCTGTATATGAAACTTTAAAGAGTCATGATGCAATGAATTACTCAATCATTGTTAGTGCATCTGCCTCAAATCCTGGTCCACTTCTTTATTTAGCACCATATTCAGGTGTATCTCTTGCTGAGTATTTTTATGTATCAAGGAAAGGATTGTTTTAATTGTTTATGATGATTTATCTAAGCATGCGGTAGCTTATCGTGAAATGTCCTTACTATTACATAGGCCACCTGGCCGTGAGGCATATCCAGGAGATGTTTTCTATCTACATTCAAGACTACTAGAGCGTGCTGCTAAGCTTTCTAAGGAATTAGGTGGAGGCTCAATTACGGCTCTTCCTATTATTGAAACACAAGCCGGAGATATTTCAGCATATATTCCAACTAATGTAATTTCAATTACGGATGGACAAATATTCCTTCAGTCAGATTATTTCTATAAAGGTATTAGACCAGCAATTAATGCCGGACTTTCTGTATCACGTGTTGGTGGTGCGGCTCAAACAAAGGCAGTAAAAAAAGTATCTGGTACTCTTCGTCTAGATTTAGCATCATATCGTGAGCTTGAATCATTTGCCCAATTTGGTTCTGACCTTGATGCGTCTACAAAGGCACGTCTTGAACGTGGTAAACGTACTGTTGAAGTTTTAAAACAGGGTCTTCATGAAACTATCCCATTTGAGAAGGAAGCTGTGATTCTTTATGCCCTAACAAAAGGATATCTTGACACAATTGAACTTAACGATATCTTACGTTTTGAAGCTGAACTTTATCGTTCAATGGATACAAATAAGCTAGGACAAGAAATTAGTCAAATTTTACGTGAGACAAAGGCTTTACCTGATGAGGCTAAGCTTGATGAGTTCATTAAAAATGAAAAACGTAAATTCATTAAGGAGTGATAAAATGTCTAATTCCTTACATGAAGTAAAACACGTATTGATTCAACTAAATCAACAGCACAAACAACCAAAGCTATGTATATGGTTTCACAGTCTAAGGTTCGTCGAGCTGAAAAAGCATATAAGGATTATCAATCATTTATGAATAGTGTCGCTTCTATGGTTACAAGTGTGGTAACAAAAGCTGGTATTGATTATTCGCATCCTCTTTTTAACTAAACGCGATGTAAAGAAAACATGCTACCTAATTGTTACATCAGATAGAGGACTTGCTGGAGCATATAATGCTAATACATTTAAAGCTTTAGAACAAACTTTAGAAACTCACTCTTCAAAGGATGAATTTATAGTTACTTCAATTGGTCGAAAAGGATTTTCTTATATTGAACAAAAGGGATATCCGACAATTGATCATGAACCAGAAGTAAATGCACTTTATGAACTTGGTTTCCGTGGTGCAGACTTGCTTACCGCTTGCTTTGGTCAAGCTGTAAGCGAATTTGGTAAATATGAAACAGTAGAAAAAGCTGACGGCAGTGAAGTTACAGTGGGTGAGTTATTAGAACTTGCTAAATTATCCGCTTTCAATGCTCTTTTGCGAGGTTTCGAAGGTTTGGATGAATACACCCGTTTCTACATCGGTTGGCTACAGATGAATGGCATGGGCGATACAGATTTTGACGATGCCGCCAAATTTGCTCGTGTGGGAATGAGCGTAAATATCAGCGACATCTTTGACAAGCATCTACTTATCCGTACAGGCAACAAGCAACATTTAGCAACCTACAAAGAGCGTGTAGTGAAGACAAACTCGGTATAGAAGCCAGCGACCCATTGATTGACCAAGTACACCGGGCTATGGACAATTGGCATAGTGGTGACCGAGGCAAAATATTACGACACATCAAGATAGTTGGCAGCGAAGCAAGCAGTCCTTTCTGGCGAGTATTGGCATCATTGAAAGAACTGCTTCCCGAAGGTGATGATTTGACACAAGTACAAGGATTGATTTCCAACTCTGCCGACTTGATACAGCATTGTAGTGACGAAATAACCTATACCCAAGGAACATTATTTGAATAACCCGTTAATACCTGAAAGTTATGAATGACAAGATACATAAAGCATTAGGCATATTTTTGGATGCCATGCGTCCATTTGTGGTAAGTTTCTTACAGCAACATTTCCCTAATGAACCATGGGAAGGATTGTTTTTTGCCAGATTAAAACCGGCAAGACAAACTACTTGGAACCAAGCCATGAGAGCACAAGGCGAAAACCAATCGTGCATGTATTTCATTGACTACAACAACTTGCCGGATTTCGCCATTGGATTCAAACGGGAATTAGGATTGGAATTTGAAAATCTCGACAAAGCCAACAAGTTCATCAGCTATTTGCAAGAACTAAAGGACATCCGTAACAAGTGTAACCATTACCAAGCCTTGGACAACGAAGAGATAGAAGGTGCCTATCTCTACATCAAACAAGCCGCCAAGTTAATGAAGATGGACGAACTGGTGACGGAGATAGATAACATCAAGGGACAGACACAAACGATAGTCCAACCAACCGCGACTATACCTCAACCTGTCACCAACATACAGGTAAATGCATTGCGTGAGGATGCACCTATCCCAGCCTGGTTTACCAACGTATATCCTCACTATGATATTCGTAACAGTGCTTTGGATGAATCGGTATTTGCAGCAAACCTGAGCGAAGTGGCCTTGGGAATCGGTCAGGAAGTCTATAGCAATCCTACGATGTTCTTTGAAAAGACTTACGTTACAGCCGGACTTCGCGATATTGCAAACCGGGTTATTCGCGCTTTGAATGGTGAAGAAAGTGAAAACCGGGTTGTATCACTCCAAACGGGTTTTGGTGGTGGTAAGACACATACCTTGATTTCACTCTTTCATATAGCCAATGCAGGACGTTCATTGCTGAATTCGGCCTATACTGCCAATTTGTTGCAAGAGGGTGTAGTTCCCAATTTTGATAACGCCAAGGTTGCTGTATTCACGAACAATACAACCGACGTAGTACAAGGGCGCACTACCAACGAAGGTATCACCATCTATACCCTATGGGGAGAACTCGCCTATCAGTTGGGAGGAGTGGAAGGATATAATAAGGTACGTGCCAATGATGAAAGCAGGACGGCTCCGACATCTTCCATTTTCAAACCTATCCTAGAACAGCATACTCCTTCGCTGATATTGGTGGATGAGCTGGCCGACTATTGCAACAAAGCCAATGGAACGATTGTGGGCAAAGGAACACTTTATACACAGACTGTAAGTTTCTTGCAGACATTGACCGAATCGGTTGCAGCAGTTCCCAAATGTGTATTAATAGCAACCCTGCCAGCCAGTGCAACTGAAGTGGCATCATCAGAAATCGGACAACAAATTCTTTCGTCCCTTGAAAACCGCATTGTACGTGTGGGTACTGGTATAAAACCTGTAGATGACGAAGAAATCTTTGAAGTGGTTCGCCGTCGCCTATTTGAAAAACGTTGGTAATCCAGAGGTGATAGAACAGGTATTGACACGATATAAGAATACGTATCATAACAGACGTTCGGACTTACCAGTCGAAGCAGACCGCACGGATTACATCAACAAAATGCGCAAGGCATACCCGTTCCATCCCGAACTGATAGATATGTTCCGCTTGAAATGGGGTAACGACTCGCGCTTCCAACGAACTCGTGGTGTGTTGCGCTTGTTGGCGTCTATCATCAAAGACCTTTGGAATCGCAGAGGTTCATTGAGTGGTTCACAAGCATTGATACATACTTCTGATGTCAACTTGACCAATCTGCCTACATTGACGAGTACAATTACCAGCTTGATGGGAAGCCAGTGGGAAACGGTGATGCATGCTGATATCATCGGAACATCAAGCAATGCGTATAAAATTGACAATGAAGATCCACAAAGCAATACTTTCAAATACAATTTAGCACAAGGTATCGCAACAACACTATTAATGGGCAGCATCGGTGGCTCACAAAGCAAAGGATTAAGCATCGAACAATTAAAACTTTGTATGCTTCGTCCATCAGCATTCCAGCATAGTGAAATTAATAATGCACTCAACAAATTGGAGCGAGTCGCTTATTATTTATATGCCACAAACGTTGGCACTAAGAGCTATTGGTTCCAAGCCAAGCCTAACATTAATATATTAATTAATAGTGCCAAGTCAGAAGTTTCTGCCAACGATGTAAAGGCCGAAATACTGAAACGCTTGAATAGCCAAATCAATGGAAACAGTCAACTTCGAGTATTGATAAATCCGTCCAGTGATGTTCCTGAACAGAAGACGTTGACATTGGTCATATTGAGTCCTGACTATGCCACACAAGCGACTTCCATCAGCAAGAAGGTTGAAAACCATGTAGAGCAGATAGCTACGAAGAAAGGTACAAGTCAACGTATTTTCCGCAACACCATTTTCTATTTGACTTGTTCGGAAAGCCAACTTGGATTGTTGCAATCCAAGCTGACAGAGTATTTGGCTTGTGAACGGGTGCAACACGAATACAGTGGTCAGTTGGATACAGATCAGAAACGGGACATTGCAGATAAGAAGAACGAAGCCAATGCACAAGCCAATGCACAGCTCATCTCTGTCTATAACATAGCCATGCGCTACTCAGTGACAGACGGATTGGAAGCTGTTGAATTGCGTGACTTTGCTCGCGATATGCAAACGCAAATCACTGAAAAAATTGCTGGATGCCATTATTGAAGAAGAATGCTGATACGTTCTATAGGTATAGGAACACTGAAAACGAATCGTCTGTATCCGACTATCGACAGCCCAATCAATGTAACAGCATTGTACGAAGCATTCCTGCAATACGATGATAAACCAATGATAACAAGTCGTGATGCTGTTGTCAACACGATTCAAAAGTATTGTTACAATGGGGAATTCAACGTAGCATTCGGTGAAGAAGGAAACTATTCACGCATCTATCATCGTGAAGATGTCTTTGGATTGAATATTGAAGACCGTCAATATTGGTTGGTGGATAAATCCGTTATGCCTAAGCATGAAGAATTATCTAACACTGAGGCTGACACTTCTACGGGTAGTGAAATACCCGCAACTGATACTGCGGAAGGACAATCAGGCGAGACGCCAGTTCCTATTGTTCGCAAGTTCAAATCTATCAAAGTTTCCGGTAAAGTACCTGTTGAGCAATGGACGCAGCTATTCTCTAGTTTTGTTGTTCCATTAAGCCAAAATAATTTGGAAATAGAAGTTTCATTTAAAGCAAAATCAACTTCATCCAAACCGCTCGATGAATCTGCACAGATTTATAAAGTAGTGAAGGAATCTGCCCAACAATTGGGGTTGAAGTTGGAGGAGGAATAAAAACGTTAATAAAATGAGCGAACTATTGTCTAAAATATCGTCTTATAATTTATACAATTATCTTCTTGTAGGTTTTGTATACAATATGTTATTATGCCATTATACCCAACTTGGATATGTGGACGAGAGTATTTTAAAGACTCTCATTGTGTGCTATGTGATGGGATTATTTATTGCCAAATTAGCATCTCTTTTTTGGAACCACTTCTTATTCGGCTTCATTGGAATAATAAGAAGTTCTTAAATGGAGAAATAAAAATGAATATTTGGAAGCATCATTTAAAGATGCAAAAATACCTATTCTTTTGGAGGAAGCTAATGTTTGTAGAAATTATTGCTATGGCCATATTCGTTGTTTTTCATATGTCTCTTATATGATAAATACGTTTCAATATATATATCTATGATAGTTGCAGAATGTTTGTTTTATGTCATAGCTTTTTTCATTTGTATTTTTTCCTATAAAAAGAAAATTCGACAAATTAGTGACCGAATAGATAAAAGCCGCTCTGCATAGTTTAGAGCGGCTTTACAAATTACGATAAAAAACGATTTATAACATCAGTTATATCAGTTAGCACCTCAACATCACCATTCTCGTTTATGTAAATATGACCATTACTAGTCTTTCTTTGATAAACAGGTTTATCTTTAGTAGATAGATTATTGTTACCTTTACAATATTCAGAAGTACTATAGCGACTATCAACTGTTCTTACATCATCGCTTGACAGAGACTTTTCGGGGATGATATTCAATTTATTTGTTTTTCCATCCTTCATCGATGAAAACAAATCAACAGAAAAGGATGATTTCAAACCATGATGAGGGCAAATAAGAAAATCTACTCCATTTGCTAACTCTGTTCTAATGGATTCTGCATAAGAATTTCTTATGGATGTTTTTTTATTAAGAAATTCACCCATTGCCAACTTCTGCAAATCTCCAGGTAAGAAAACACGATAATTCCCGAATGACAAGAAGGATACTATACTTACGTTATTTGTATAACTCTCATTGAGAAGTTCTGAGTTGTTTTCAACATCTAATGGCCATAAATAACCTATTTTAAGATGTTCACTATCAAAACTTCTTAACGGTAAATTTCTTCCTATCTTCATTCGTTTTAAATATTTCACATCAGGATCGTCAGGAGTTGTAATTTTTCTCCAATTAATATTTTGAGGATTTCCATTCGGTGATTTAGAATTGGGCGTTGTCAACAAATGTGCATAAAAATTTTTATCAAATTCCTGTATATCAGAAATATGATCTTTGTGTGGATGACTAACAATTAATTGACTAATACCATATCTATTATTTCTATTTTTCAATCTATGCTCTCCTCTTTTTTCATATAAAGGTAAAAGAAAATCATTAACTGGTGAAAAGTTATTTCCTTTCCCAATATCAAATACTATTCGAGTTGTTTGATGTTCCGCATAAACACAAAGTGCGCTTCCGACATTAAATACTACTAATTTCATATATTTACCCTCTTGGTGGAAACGGATCATTGCCATAAGAATCCTTTTGGCGAATACGACCATCTTTTCCATGAATTACTAACTCTGATTGCATATTCCGTGCAATCGTACGGGCTACAACCATAGCTTCTCTCTGAGTATCGGTAACCTTTGTATATCGAGAATTACCCTCCCCTTTCACTCCCCATTTAGTACCAACGGGGACAACATGCTGATTTTCTTTATCATAAGAAAACTTTTAGCATTAATAAATTGTTAATGAAATACGGCGACAAGAACTTGCCGGAGGGTTGTAGATAGGCAACAAAGGAGGCTGAAATTTGTAAAAACCAAATAAAAGCCTTACCTTTGCAGCGTATTTGTAAGAACGACAGGTGACTATTCTGTCGGAAAATATTACAACCATATTAAATTTTCTGGAAGGAGAGGTTACTTGGCGGTGCTTTCTCCTTCTTTTTTATAGTCACAGTACTACTATTTCATCGGCCTAATCTATATTTACGTTCAACAATGTTTCAAGTTCACTCAATGCTGATTTGCGGCATTTGCGGATTGGTGTAAAATCCATTTCTCCAACAAATCCTTTTATACTTATGCCTTTCAAGTAACTTTGTTAGCCCGTTTGAACAGAGTTTGGATTTTGTTAAAGGCATTATCACCTGATAACTTTGGAACTTCATTCAGTTTCAAATATCTGGAAAGTCCTGCTATGTCATCCAAAATCCAGTCCTCTATCATACGTTCCACTTTAATCTGGCAGAAGTTCTGTATCTTCAATGCTTTTACTTCACGTTCCACCTTCTTCCAATCAACGATGGGGCGTTCTGCAAATTCAAAGACATCGGTGTCGTAGCTGCAACAAACTGCTTTCACTTCCATACCTTTCTTGCGAGCCTTAGGACAAATCTCATTTTTAAGCTTGCCTATAACCTTGCTTGTATATCGGGACACACCTTTTAAATTCTTCACTTCACATGAATGAACGGGAGTAGAAGAATGATTCCGATAGTATTCCAACAGGCCTTCGAAGATATCTGGTCCGTGTCTCCTTCGACGAATATAACTATATGTGATTTTGATTGTCCTTTTCCCATTACTTGAAATATTCGTTAATCAACTCATCGTTACAATCCATGTCAAGTAACATCTCAAACATATATTCACCCACAGAGACTTCTTCCGCTGATGCATTCTTCAATACCTTGGCTACCTTATTGGGTTTGAGGCTTCGAAAATCGGCAACCCCCAATTCGGTAGGAATACCAAATTTCATCTTAGTCGGCTCCAAATACTTAATCAAATAAGGTGAATGGCTTGTAATCAGCACTTTGGTATCGCCCGCTAATTGCACAATTGCCGTTAACAGGTTCTGCAATAGTCTTGGATGTACGGAATTCTCCAACTCTTCCAACAAAAGCAATGGAATCTTATTTATTTCCGCAGCTATCACCAAAGTTAGGATAAAGAATATTTTCTTTGACCCTGAAGAAATGCGACTGATGGAAGTATATTGGTTATTGTATCTTTCCTTTACACGAACATCGTAAAAGGTTTCCGGTAAACGGAAAGGCAAATCTTTCGTTTCCTCCTCTTCTACATCTTTACGTAAATCTATTTGTACAGGTTCAAAATCCTCAATTGTTACCAATAGTCCCGTTACTACATCTTTCAGTAATTCGTATTTATTGGGAGCAAGTTTTTCAAACTATTTAGATAATAGCCAACTTTGGACTCACGAGGATAATCCAAACTTAACTCATTCACATCATCGTCCGGTGCTATCATGTTAAACAAGCTATCCGGATGTTGCAAAGTGCCTATTTCCCGAACATCCAATCTGTTCAATTGACGAATAGAGTCAATATAGAAAAGGTCATCAAAATTAGCCAATTTATTTAATGCCAATATATTGTTATCGACAAGAAGTTGTTTGGAACAACGGCCAGTTGGTGAAGCCAAATAATAAGCAACATTCGTATCTTCACGATTGATATAACTTCTGAACTTCAAGTCATCATCTGATTTCATTCTTAAGTATTCACCTATAATTCTGGCGCCATCATCTTTTGAGGTCTTCCACCACTCAAAAGAATAGCCGTAAACAAAGCTGAATGTTTTCTCTCCATTAGAAAATTCTCCTTCCAATTCAAAAGAAAACGGAGTACCTTCCAAAGCTGTATTAATGGGTATGAGAGAACGATTGCGCATCAATGATAACTTTCTCTTTAAAGAAGCCTCCATAAAAAAGACACCGAAATCAATGGCACGAAGCACATTACTTTTGCCATAATTGTTAGGCGCAATCAATGCACTTAAATCATCCAAAGATATTTCGACATCCTTCAGATTGAAAATACCCGAAATTTTTTATTTTATTGAGTTTCATGCTTCACTTTATTTTAAGTTTGTGCAAAGATAGATATATTTTTCAACACAACAAATAATATGGTAAATTTCTTTTCGTTTTTTATTTTATTTAGAGCTAATCAACAAAATATCTGCCTTTTTCAAGAAACATTTCTTTGCGTAATAACACACATCGATTTTACATGAAAAGATTTCAGAACTTGAATATAGAACGGATGGTTTACTTGTTTAGATTACATTCGAACGACCTAATGCATCTGCTAACTTAGTCACCAACTTAGGCACTAACTCAGACACCAACTTAGACACTACCCAGAAAACTACCCAGAAACTTTCCAAGATGCAGAAAGATATTTTGGCTTACTTGGCGATAAATCCTGCTGCATCTCGTAAAGATTTGGCCTTACATATAGATAATTCAACAGAGGATGGTATCAAGTATAATCTTGATCGCTTAAAGAAATTAGGACTTATACAACGTGAGGGTGCTGCCAAAGGTGGACATTGGAAAATTGTAAATGGTAATGAGTGATTGCTGAAAATAAGCAAGATTAAAAAAGGTCACAAAAAAAGGTCACAGTGATGACCTTTTTTATGACCTTTCTTTTCGATGTTTATAGATGGTTTGTCTACATAATCCTCTACTCAGCTTGCTGATTCCAGTGTACACTCCACCCGTGTGATTTATCACTTCGGGGAATTAGGCTACCCAACTATGTTTTTGTGTGGATAACGGGCAAGCCCGAACGTAGAAATGGGATGGAAAAAGAGATACCGCATTGACCTCTCGTTTCAGGTGGTGCAATGCGGCTTTTCTTACGCTTAATAGGAAGTGTTATCCCCAAATATGGAAAAGCTTTTTGTCAAGATTACGGGTGACGAACTCCATGGGAAGCTTGGCATAGAGTTCGGTTGTTCTGATGGAAGAATGTCCCATCATTACCTGCAAAACTTCCTTAGGGATTCCTTCGCCTAAACTGATGGTACAGGCAAAGGTGTGGCGGCCGGTATAAGTAATATTTAGAAATGCAATAAAAAACAGAATGACGATAATTAAACGTAAAACGTTTATAATTAAGCATTTTGCAAGATTTGCAGAACAGACAAGACTAGCAAAAGAAAACAAAATATTGCGACGTTTCAGTTACCAGACTGTTAGCCGCCTGTTTCGGAAACAACGGCAGGTAACCGAATTTTTACCGATAGGAACAAAGCGGATTTGTATTCACTGTTTATCAATGTTTTGCATGCCAAAGGACGCTTTTCAAAGGAGTATTTTTACAACCTAAAAAAGAGCGTTATGAAAGTGGAAAAATTCAAGGTGCTGCTCTACCTGAAAAAGAGCGAGCCGGACAAGACCGGCAAGGCCCCGATCATGGGACGGATCACCCTCAACCGCACGATGGCGCAGTTCAGCTGCAAGCTCTCCTGTACCCCCGGGCTATGGAACGCGCGTGAGAGCCGATTGAATGGCAAGAGCCGGGAAGCGGTGGAGACCAATGAAAAAATAGAGAGGCTGCTGCTTGCCGTACACTCGGCCTTCAATTCCCTCATGGAAAGGAAAAAGGATTTCGATGCCGCCGCGGTCAGGGACATGTTCCAGGGTAACGCGGGCATGCAGATGACCCTGCTCAAACTTCTCGACCGGCACAATGAGGAGATGAAGGCCCGTGTCGGCGTGGACCGTGCACCGACGACAATGTCGACCTACGTGTACACCCGGCGCACCCTTGCCGAATTCATCAAAACGGAATTCAAGGTCTCGGACCTCGCCTTCGGACAGCTCAACGAGCAGTTCATCCGTGACTATCAGGATTTCTGCCTGGAAAAGAAGAAACTGGCAATGGAGACGGTGCGCCATTACCTGTCCATCCTGAAAAAGATCTGCCGCATCGCCTACAAGGAGGGGCACTCGGAGAAATACCATTTCTGCCACTTCAAGCTGCCCAAGCAGAAGGAGACAACACCGAAAGCACTCAGCCGTGAGAATTTCGAGAAGCTGCGTGATCTGGAGATACCGGAAAAACGCAGGTCACATGTCATCACCCGGGACCTCTTCCTCTTCGCCTGTTACACCGGCACCGCCTATGCCGATGCGGTAAGCATCACCCGGAAGAACCTCTTCCGGGATGACGAGGGCAGCCTCTGGCTGAAATACCAGCGAAAGAAAACCGACTACCTCGGACGTGTCAAGCTGCTTCCGGAAGCCGTCGCGTTGATTGAGAAATACCGGGACGATACCCGCGAAACTCTTTTCCCGCCGCAGGACTACCACACGCTCAGGGCCAATATGAAATCCCTGCGCCTGATGGCAGGGCTGAGCCAGGACCTTGTCTACCACATGGGACGGCATTCTTTCGCCTCGCTGGTCACGCTCGAGGAGGGAGTGCCGATAGAGACCATCTGCAAAATGCTGGGACACTCCAACATAAAGACCACCCAGATATACGCGCGCGTAACCCCGAAGAAGCTGTTCGAGGACATGGACAGGTTCGTCGAGGCAACCCGCGATTTGAAACTTATCCTTTAATCCCTAAACAATCATTATCATGCGCAGTACATTCAAGCTCTTATTCTACATCAACCGTAACAAGGTGAAATCGGACGGCACGACCGCCGTCCTCTGCCGGATCAGCATCGACGGAAAGAAATCGGCAGTCACGACAGGCGTCTATTGCAAACCCGGGGACTGGGACAGCAAGAAGTGTGAAATCAAAACAGCCAGGGAGAACAACCGCCTTGCCGCCTTCCGCAGCCGGTTGGAAGAGGCGTACGGGAACCTGCTGAGGAACCAGGGAGTGGTCACGGCCGAGCTGCTCAAGACCACCGTATCCGGTGCCAATTCCGTGCCGGAATACCTCCTGCAGGCCGGAGAGGTGGAACGCGAACGGCTCAGGGTCCGCTCCAAGGAGATCAACTCCACTTCCACCTACCGCCAGTCGAAGACCACCCAGCTCAACCTCAGGCAGTTCATCGAATCCCGCGGGATGAAGGACATCGCCTTTTCGGACATCACCGAGGAGTTCGCCGAATCGTTCAAGGTCTTTCTCAAGAAGGAGCTGGGACACAGGAACGGACACGTGAACCACTGCCTGTGCTGGCTCAACCGGCTCATCTACATCGCCGTGGACCGGGAAGTATTGCGTGCCAACCCGATAGAGGACGTGGCATACGAGAGGAAAGAAGCACCTAAACTAAGGCATATCAGCCGCAGTGAACTGAAGCGGATGATGGAAACCCCGCTGCCCGACCCGATGATGGAGCTGGCGCGCAGGACGTTCATCTTCTCCTCGCTGACCGGTCTGGCCTACGCGGATACGAGGGCTCTCCATCCCCGTCACATCGGAACGACCTCGGAAGGAAGAAGGTATATCCGCATCCGCCGCGCCAAAACGGACGTGGAGGCGTTCATCCCGCTGCATCCCATAGCCGGACAGATACTGGATCTTTACAACACCACGGATGACGACAGGCCGGTATTCCCGCTGCCGGTCCGCGATGTCCTCTGGTACGAGGTACATGGAATGGGCGTGGCATTAGGCATGAAAGAGAACCTGTCCTACCACATGGCCCGGCATTCGTTCGGGACCCTGACACTGACCGCGGGCATTCCGATAGAGAGCATCGCCAGGATGATGGGCCATACGAACATCGACAGCACGCAGGTCTACGCCCAGGTCACCGACCGGAAGATATCCTCGGACATGGACCGGCTGATGGAAAGAAGAAAGCCTGCGGCCGGCAAGGAAGCCGCAGGCTAAATAAAAACTGCCGCCGGAATCGTAAATGCAATTCCGGCGGCAATCCTTAAACTTGAATACGATATTATACCAATGCAGGGTGATAGTTCTCCTCCAGCAGCTTCTCGATGTCCGACTGCCTGTACAGGATCTTCCCGCCAAGCTGGATATAGGGAATCCGTCCTTGGTCCCTGTAATCCTGCAGGCACCTGCGGCTGATCTTCAACATCCCGGAAAGCTCCCTGTCGGTCAGGAACCGTTCCCCGTTGAAGGGAGGACGGTTGTCACGGGCAAGACGTTCCACTTTTTTCTCCATGTCGTCCAGCAGGGCAAAGAACCTGCGGACACGTTCGTTCTCCTTGTCGATAATGCCTTCCATCTCTTCCGCTCTTTAAAGGTTTCCGTTCTTCCTTCTTTCTCTCACCTCCTTCTCCTTGCGTCTGATGCCGACGTAGGCCATCAGCTTCTCCACATCCCCGGGCTTGTAATAGAACTTGCGCTGGAGGCGGGTGAACGCCAGCCGTCCGGTATCGCGGAGGGTCTGCAGGGTACGCGGCGAGATGTCAAGGCGCAGGCAGACATCCTGGCCGTCCAGTCACTCTCCGGGTTCCTTACAGCGGTTTCTCTCATACAATCTGTCCACATGTGCGGACAGGTTCTCGGCGCGTGCCAGCATCCTCTCAAGGACACCGGCCTCGATGTAGCATATTTCCATATTTTCAACTCGTTTAAATATCAGTGCGAATATAAGGGAAGAAACCATGAGAGGCAAGCACGACCGGCACACTGGCAGGAATAGTCATGGATAGTCGGTTTTGTCATATGGGAAGGAAAAAGAAAGCCGAAGCAGGTCTGGAGCCACTACCCCCTTTGGGTATGTGAAAGGAACGTTGTGGTGAAAGAAAAAACTCCTTTTCACACT
>OKWD01000103.1_pt1 | contig 14849 bp, 12 predicted proteins | sample 1607011 | NCBI WGS metagenome assembly OKWD01 (sample SAMN04414077, study PRJEB24778) | human gut metagenome | material: faecal | host: Homo sapiens | reverse complement strand
TGTAAAGGTAGGGCTGCCGTTGCAGATTATTATGGGCATTGTCATGGTGCTGGTACTTCCTTTGCTGTTTCCTTTTTAAGTTGTTTATAATATATGATGCCGATGACGTCCGCTATAAACCATCCGATAGGAATAGACCACCAGATTCCGATGACCCCGATGGCAGGAATGCCGGCAAGCCAATAGGAAAGGGCTACACGGGTTCCCAACGATACCACTGTGAGCACTACGGACATTCCCGGCATACGGATGGCCCGATAATATCCGTATAACAGGAACAAAATCCCGATTCCGCAATAAAACGCTCCCTCGATGCGTAAATAACTGATACCGATGTTCAGAATTTCCGTTTCGTGGGGACGGACAAAAATCAGCATCAATGGTTTGGCGAATAAAAAGACCAGAATGGAAATGACCAGAGAGAAGAGAACGGTGGTAATCAAGGCACTTTTCACTCCTTTGCGGATCCGTTCCTCTTTTCTCGCTCCGAAGTTCTGGGCAATAAAGGTGGAAAAGGCATTTCCGAATTCCTGTACCGGCATATAGGCGAACGAGTCTATTTTTATTGCTGCCGCAAAGGCAGCCATGACTACAGTGCCAAAACTGTTGACCAATCCTTGTACCATGAGAATGCCCAGATTCATTACCGATTGTTGTACACAGGTCAGTGCGGAGAACGAAGTGATCTCTTTCAGGCAGTGACGGTCGAAATGCAGGTCGTTGCGGTGTAATCTCAGTTCGGGGTATTTCACGTAGGCATATCCCATAATTCCCAAGCGGATACTCCCTGTGCGGCTACCGTGGCGATGGCTGCTCCCTTGATTCCCCAATCCAACTGCAAGATAAAGAACAAATCCAGCCCGATGTTCAGTACGACGGAAACCGCCAGAACCAAAGAGGAGTGACGGCATTTCCTATGGCACGCAGCAATGCCGCATAGAAATTATAGATAAAGGTAAAGCCGATTCCCCAAAAGATAATCCACAAGTAATCATACATCATGCCATAAATATCTTTGGGAATCTGCAATATCCTGAGGATGGGATGAATCCAGACGAAAACCGCTATATTTAGAATCAATGTTACTGTGCCGATCAGCAGGACGGATACATAGATGCTACGGCGTAGGGAATCCGTCCGTCCGGCTCCATATTGCAAGGAAAAACGGTCCGCTCCACTGGACAATCCCAGCAGGATGGAAATAAGGAAAACCATCAGCGTGTAGGCGGAACCGACGGCGGCCAATGCGCCGGAACCTATACATTGTCCTACAATCAGCGTGTCGGCTATGTTGTAACACTGTTGTAGCAGTGAGCCTATAATCATAGGTAAGGTAAAACGTAGCAGAGTGCCGGTGATGCCTCCCTGCGTCAAGTCTATTTTAGATAACATGATGTGCGTCTGTTCGATTCAATTTCTTATTTATTTTGAAATTTATTGCGAAGGTAGGGAATAAAATATCAAACAACAATAGAGATTGTCTATTTAATACCCGGAATGTTCTTTCTCCTTAAAAAGAGTTAACTTGATAATATTTTCCATAGGAAACTTTTTATTATAAGAAATATCATGTATGTTTGCATAAAGTTTCCATTGGAAAATATTAAATCAAATAAAATAGTTCGATTATGAAGTATATAGTAATAGGAGGCGTAGCAGGAGGTGCAACTGCTGCCGCACGTATCAGAAGAAACACGGAACAGGCGGAAATCATTTTGTTCGAGAAGGGAGAATACATTTCGTATGCCAATTGTGGTCTGCCTTATTATATAGGAGGTGTGATTGCGGAGCGGGAAAAATTGTTTGTACAGACTCCGGAGGCTTTCGGGAAACGTTTTAACATAGATGTGCGTACCCGGTCCGAGGTAATAGCCATCCATTCTGCCGATAAGACAGTGGATATTCGTACTTCCGACGGGAAAACTTATACGGAGAGTTATGACAAATTATTGCTTTCTCCGGGTGCGTCGCCTGTTCGTCCTCCCTTGCCGGGCATTGACAATGAAGGAATTTTTACCCTACGTAATGTGAATGATACCGATGCTATCAAGAGTTACTTGCAGCAGCATAAGGTGAAACGGGCGGTAATCATCGGGGCCGGATTCATCGGGTTGGAGATGGCGGAGAATCTGCAGGAAGCCGGTGCGGAAGTGGCGGTTGTAGAGATGGCAAATCAAGTCATGGCTCCTATTGATTTCTCTATGGCTTCTTTGGTGCACGAGCATTTGTTGCAGAAAGGAGTGCATCTCTACCTGGAAAAGGCGGTGGCTTCTTTCGAGCGCACGGTCAACGGACTGGAGGTTATTTTTAAATCGGGCGAAAGGCTGCCTGCCGATATGGTGTTGTTATCCATCGGGGTACGTCCCAATACCTCATTGGCGACAGAGGCCGGACTGGAGATAGGGGAGATGCGCGGCATTAAGGTGAACGATTACTTGCAGACTTCCGACGAGCATATTTATGCGGTGGGCGACGCTATCGAGTTCCGTCATCCGCTGACTGATAGACCGTGGTTGAATTATCTGGCTGGTCCGGCCAACCGTCAGGCGCGTATTGTGGCAGATAACATGGTTTTTGGAAATAAGGTTACATACGAAGGGGCTGTCGGTACTTCCATTGCCAAAATTTTTGATATGACTGTCGCTGCTTCAGGCCTTCCGGCAAAGCGGTTGAAACAGGCAGGCATTGATTATTTGTCGGCAACCATCCATTCCGGTTCCCATGCGGGATATTATCCCGATGCTTTACAGATGTCCATTAAAATAACCTTCTCTCCTGTGAACGGGAAATTACTTGGAGCGCAGATTGTGGGGTATAACGGAGTGGACAAACGTATTGACGAATTCTCGCAAGTGATTAAGCATAACGGAACTGTTTATGACTTGATGGCTTTGGAGCAGGCATACGCTCCTCCTTTCTCTTCGGCAAAAGATCCTGTAGCAGTAGCCGGATATGTAGCCGGAAATATACAGAGCGGAAAGATGAAGCCTCTTTATTGGCGCGAGTTGCAGGCTGCCGATTTGAGTAAAGTTACGTTGGTTGATGTTCGTACTCCCGATGAATTTGCACTCGGTGCTTTGAAGGGGGCTGTCAATATTCCTTTGGATGATATGCGCGAAAGGATGAAAGAGATTCCTCAGGATAAGCCGGTCTATTTGTATTGTGGAGTGGGGTTGAGAGGGTATCTGGCTTCTAATATATTGTTACAGAATGGCTTTGGGAAAGTAAGGAATTTAATAGGAGGTTTGAAACTGTATAAAGCGGCAACGGCTCCTCTGCCCAAGCCGAAGGAGTTCTCAAATTCCGGATCTTCAAGTTCTGATTCTCAAAAGTTGATCATTCTGAACACAGTAAAGATTCTGCTGAAGCTTATACTATTGCCTCTTCCGTCATTCCTTCTATGAAAGCAATAAAAGTGGATGCTTGTGGCATATCTTGTCCCGGTCCTATCATGAAGCTGAAGAAGAGTATGGAAGAACTGGCGGACGGCGAACGTCTGGAGATTGTCGCTACGGATGCCGGTTTCCCCCGCGATGCCGAAGCATGGTGCCAGACTACCGGGAACCGTTTTGTCTCAGTAAAGTCAGGAGCAGGAAAGTATGAGGTAATTGTTGAGAAAAATACTCCGCAATCTTCTTCCTCGGAGGTTTGCCGGGAGGATAAAGGGAAAACTTTTATTCTGTTCAGTGACGACCTGGACAAAGTTTTAGCTACTTTTGTACTCGCAAACGGTGCGGCGGCTACGGGAAAGAAGGTGACCATCTTCTTTACTTTCTGGGGGCTGAATGCTATCAAAAGATTGGACAAGCCTGCGGTGAAGAAAGATATCTGGGGGAAGATGTTCGGCATGATGCTGCCTTCCAGTTCTTTAAAGCTGAGATTGTCTAAAATGAATATGGGTGGAATGGGAGCCAGGATGATGCGATATATCATGAATAAGAAAAATATCGACTCACTGGAATCTCTGCGTACTCAAGCCATTCAGAACGGAGTGGAATTTATTGCTTGCCAGATGTCAATGGATGTAATGGGTGTGAAACGTGAGGAATTGCTGGATCATGTGACTATTGGCGGAGTGGCAACCTATATGAACCGTGCCGAACAGGCGAATGTAAACTTGTTTATTTAAATTTGCATGGAGAAAATAAAATCAATATGTGTCATGAGAGAGCTGTTCAAGGCTCTCTCTGAACTTGAAACCCGCTTGATGGAACAATATGGAGTGTCATTGAATGAGGCAATGGCACTTTGTTGCATTGGCGGAGATACGCTGACAGCCAGTGTGATATCGGAAAACACAGGTCTGTCTGCTTCGCATACCTCTAAAGTCATCCGTTCCATTGAAGAGAAAGAATTAATCGTCCGTAATTTGGGGGATAAGGATAAACGGCAGATGCATTTTACTTTATCCGATAAAGGACGTGAATGTTTGGAAGCGCTGAAAGCAAATGAAATAGAAATACCGGAACTATTAAAGCCATTGTTTAAATAAACCCTTCTCTTTTCCATTTGTTTATTCCGGATATGAAACTGGAGAAATGGAAAAACAAGTGGAAGGAGTGGAGCAATCTGCGCAAATGGCAAATATGGAAACTGAAGCTGATTGATGCCCGTCTGTATTTCGTGAGCATATTCGTGGGGCTGCTTACGGGACTGGTTGCTGTGCCTTATCACTATCTTCTCTGGTATTTCTTTGATGTGCGGAAAACTTTTTTCACGGCGCATTATCCGTGGTATTGGCATGTATTGTTGTTTTTTATCTTATGGGGGATTCTGATCTTTGTCGCTTCTTTGGTAAAACGTATGCCATTGATAGCCGGAGGCGGTATTCCTCAGACACGTGCGGCCAATAACGGTCGTATCCGTTATGAGCATCCTTTTAAGGAACTGGTGGCCAAATTCTGCGGAGGTGTGTTGGCTCTCAGTGCGGGGCTGTCCTTGGGACGCGAGGGGCCGTCTGTTCAGATAGGGTCTTATATAGGAACACTTATCTCCCGTTGGGGACATATCCTGAAAGGGGAACGGAAACAATTGCTGGCTGCCGGAGCCGGTGCGGGCTTGTCTGCCGCTTTTGCCGCTCCGTTGTCTTCTTCTTTGCTGGTAATAGAATCCATCGAGCGTTTTTGATGCGCCTAAAACCGCCATTACTACCTTGTTGGCCGGCGTGGTAGCCGGAGGAGTGGCTAGTTGGATGTTCCCCACGACTCCTTATCATCTGATTAGTGCGGTCGTTCCCGGTTTATCTTTTATCCGTCAGGTAGAGCTTTATATTATCTTTGCCGCCCTTATGGCTGTCATTGCAAAGTTTTATTCGCTCATCGTTCCTTTCTTTCAAGAAAGGATACCTGCCATGAAACTCTCCATTCCTGTCAAGATGTTGTATTTATTGATCATAGCTTATGCCATATCGTTAACAGAGACGAATCTGACAGGTGGCGGAGAGCAGTTTTTGATGATGCAGGGAATGAATGGAACTCATGATATCCGGTGGCTTACTATCATGATGCTTATTCATTTTGTTTTTACGCTGTTTTCTCTTTCTTCGGTTTGCCGGGAGGAAGTTTCATTCCTACCTTGGTTACGGGAGGATTATTGGGACAAATCTTCGGGTTGGTATTGGTACAGCGCGGATGGATAGGGTATGAGAATGTGAGTTATATGATGCTGATCGGGATGGTGGCTTTTTTGGTGGCTGTGGTGCGTACCCCTTTGACTGCCATTGTTCTGATAACGGAGATTACCGGTCATTTCGAGGTGTTCTATCCTTCTATCGTGGTAGGTGGGTTGACTTATTATTTCACCGAATTGTTACAGATAAAACCTTACAATGTATTGCTGTATGACAGGATGTTCCGTAGCCATAATCCGGAGTCTTCCGAAGGGGATGGTGCCCGCTATCATCTTTTTGTCGAGATAATGGATGGGTCTTATTTTGACGGAAAGGAAGTGGATACATTGGCTTTACCTAATCATTGTATCATTCGTAGTATACATCGGAATCGTAAAAACTTACTTCCTCAGGGGCAAACCCTGGTTCCCGGTGATCAAGTGGAGATAGAAATAGATGCGCAGGATATAGAAAAATTATACGAACCGTTGGTCAGTATGGCAAATATCTATTAAATTTGCCGTATGAAAAAGAAATTCCAGCTTGAAGTTCCGGGAGGAGCCGACAAAGTGTTGCTTCATACTTGTTGTGCTCCTTGTTCATCAGCCATCATAGAGTGCTTGATGCAGCATGGTGTCACTCCGGTTATCTATTATTGTAATCCCAATATTTATCCGTTGGAGGAATACATTATCCGCAAGGACGAATGTACGCGGTATGCCCAGTCCTTGGGATTGGAAATTATAGATGCCGATTATGATCATGATGCCTGGCGTTGTCGAATGGCAGGAATGGAGCAAGAGCCTGAAAGAGGAGGCCGTTGCTTGCGTTGTTTCAAGATGCGACTGCAGGAAACCGCACGTTATGCCCACGAACATGGATTCCCGGTTATCACTACTACGCTTGCTTCCAGCCGTTGGAAAAGTTTGGAACAGATAGAGGAAGCGGGCCGATATGCTACGGCTCCTTATCCGGATGTCACTTATTGGGAACAGAACTGGCGTAAAGGTGGATTGAGCGAGCGTCGCATTGCTATCATTAAGGAATATAATTTTTATAATCAGCAATATTGTGGCTGTGAGTTCAGTATGCGGAAAGAAGAAAAGGGAGGATGACGGGAATGAAGATGTTCAAACTGTGGATGGTTGTAATGTTATTGGGACTCTTGCCCGTTGTTTCAGAGGCGCAAGAAGAAATAAATAATGCCATTAATGTACAGTTGGAGTATCTGAAAAAGTATCCTAAAGACAAAGAAGCACTTCGGAAAGTTAGTTTTCTCTATCTGAATAAAGCAGATTATGATCAGGCTATCTTTTATGGTCGACAATTGTTTGAGTTGGGTTATAATGAACGGGATTACAATGGCGCTGTAATTTATTCTCATATTTGTCTGGGGCAGGCCCATATGATGAAGGGAAATGTAAAGGAGGCTTATAGTCATTTAGGGCAGGCCAGGCTGATAGGTGAAAGTAATAAAAATGATTCCGCCTTATGTTCCGTATATAATGGGCTGGGACTTTATGCATCGAATGTCCAAAAAGACTATTATCGTTCACTTACTTATTTCTTCAAAGGAGTTGAAGCTGCAAGACGTTGTCATTATGACAGACTCTATTCCATTTTGCTTTCTAATATTGCCGGTATTTATTATTTGAAAAATGATAGCACAGGATTGAAATATGCCCTTGAATGTTATGAACTGGGACATGAACGGAAAGATCCTTATCTGATTTATAGTGGTTCAACCAATACCGCTTATATGTATTATTTGAAGAGTGACTATAATACAGCATTGAAATATATTCAGGAGGCGGAGTTCACCATGGTGCAGAATGACTTTTATGATCAATCAAACGTTTACAATCTTTATGGATATATTCTGCATAAATTGAATAAAGATGATGAAGCGTTGGGTTTTTCCGGAAGGCTTTGGATTTGAAAGAACAGGGAAATATTTCTTCAGTGATGAATTCTTATTTGGGCTATGCCGAAATTTTAATGGAGCATCACCAGTATGACCGGGCTGTCCGGATGCTGAAAGCCGGAATAGAACTGTCTTACCAACAGGCTAATGCCATCTATCGAAGTGACCTGTTGAAGGCTTTATCCCGATGTTATGAAGAAGATGGTATGCTGGTAGAGGCGTTGAAGTATCATAAGCTCTATCAGCTGGAAACAGATAGCTTATATAATGCGGAAAAGGAACGTGCTGTGGGGGAGATACGTGCAAAATACGATATGGAACGGCAGGAAAACGAGATAAAACAAAACCGTCTGGAATTATTGGAAAAGGAAAATAAGATGCAATTGCTTATAGCCGGATTTATCTGTATCTTCATAGCTGCCTCTTTACTATATTACTTATATTACAGAAAAAATAAGCTGTACCTTACCATTGTGAAGCAAAATCAGGACGCTATCCGGCGTGAACAGCAATTGCAGAACAAGATAGACGAGCAGTTTGCAGAGATAGGCCGCCAGTCCGCTCTTTTACAAGAATATCTTACGGACTCGACGAAAACTTCTTTGCCGCAACCTGAGAAATATGCTTCATCCTCGTTGACAGATGAAAAGAAGCAGGATTTATTTCTGCGTTTGGAAACGCTGTTGCGGGAGGAGAAGGTATTTACAGACAATTTGCTGACCAAAGAGAAAGTAGCGGAAATGTTGGGAACTAATCGTACTTATCTCTCTCAAATTATTAATGAGCAGACCAAGCAGACTTTTACTCAATTTGTAAATGGTTTCCGCACAAAAGAGGCAGTCCGTTTACTTTCCGATCCTGATAACCAAACTCCGCTAAAGGCGATTTCAGCTGAATTGGGCTTTAATTCCATGACTACTTTTTATAGCCAGTTTCAGGCGGCTACTGGTATGACTCCCGCTCAGTATAGAAACAAAGTGCAGGAATTGCATAAAAATAGATAATCTATTAATTTGCTATCATAAATTTATCCAAATGCGGCAATTGCTGTATTTGGACAACCTGTTTTTGCTATAATTTAAAACTTTATGCATTAATTTGCTATCGACGCAATATAAGCTGCAAAACTGTTTTAACAATAAAACGGGACTTAAAAGTGATTATAAACAGTATTAATATTAAATCTATAAAAAGTATGAAACATTCAGATTACCACGGAAAGCTACTTCGACTGGCGATGTTTTTCGTTGCATTGTTTTGTGTGGAACAATGGCATATGCACAAACAGACCGGATGATCAGCGGTATAGTTGTAGATGAGAATGGAGATCCCCTGCCTGCCGCTCACATCCGTCAGGTGAGCCAGACGAAAGGGGAGGAACTGGCTGCTGTCATAACCGATATGAACGGGCACTTCCGGCTGACCCTGCTCCGCACAGCGAAAGAGATAGAAATCTCTTACTTGGGCTATGAATCAAAGAAAGTAAGATTGACAAGTGCGAACAGTTACAGAATTATCTTGGAGCCGGCCTCCGAACTGCTGGACGAGGTGGTGGTAACCGGATATCAGACTATCTCTAGGGAACGGGCTACCGGTTCATTTGCGAAAGTAGATTCGAAAAAGTTGGAAACTCAACGGTTAAGTAGTGTCAGCTCATTGATGGAGGGAAGAATAGCAGGTTATAGTGACGGTAAGATACGTGGTGTGACTTCGATGAACGGACTTACTACTCCTCTGTATGTGATTGATGGGTTTCCGGTAGAGAAAACTATTTCTGACGGACTGGGCAACTGGGTCGAAAATGTACCTGATTTGAATATAGAGGATATAGAGAATATTACGGTATTAAAAGATGCCGCGGCTACGTCTATCTATGGTGCTCGTGCTGCTAATGGTGTAGTAGTCATCACTACTAAAAAAGCCGGAAAGAATCAGCTGAATGTATCATTTTCAGCGACATTGACAGTACGCCCTTATAATTTTTATACCGGTCACTTGGCCGATACGGCTGACATGATAGAGATGGAAAAGGAGTGGGCGGCCATGAATCCTAATCTTCAAGGAGAGGGAGCATCCCAATATGCACAGAATTTGTTGGACAATGCATCCATGTATTCCTGTTTGGGGGTACAGGCTATTTTAAAACATCATACAGGTGCGATCAGCGAAGCACAAATGGAGCAGACGCTACATGAACTGGCTTCACAGGGATTCCGTTATTATGATGATGTGAAGAAATATGGTAAACGAAATCCGTTTTCGCAACAATATAACTTGAATATCGGGCGTGGAACGGAAAAAAATACATTTAATGCTTCGCTGTCTTACAGGAATAACCGGGAAGAAGATAAATATACTGACAGCGAGAGTTTCGGATTGAATTTGCAGAATACTACCCGGCTTACTTCATGGCTGAGTCTGGATTTGGGAACGTATCTGAATTATGGAGATGGTACAACGCAGAGTTATAATCTGACCTCACCCGGATATAATTATGTTCCTTATAGTTCGTTGTTGAATGGCGATGGAAGCTACTATACTAACACGGCTGCGGACCGGTACAGTAAGTCACAACAGGAAATTATTTCTTCTTACGGATTGTATAGTATGGATATTACCCCTTTGGACGAATTGGGAAGAAACTTGTCGAAGAGTAAGAATTTTAGTAATCGTACTTTTGCGAGACTTAATTTTAAATTCACAGACTGGTTGAGATACACTGCTTCGTTCCAATATGAAGTAGGGGAATATAAGACAAGCCAATTGCAAGATAAGGAAAGCTATGCTGTGCGTAATAAAGTAAATACATTTGCTACTGATGCAAGTGGGAGTGGCCAGGCTACTTATAATCTTCCTTATGGCAATATTTATACAACGGGGACTAATAGTATCCGTGCTTATAATTTCCGTCAGCAATTGGATTTTAACAAGACATTTGCAGAAAAACATGATGTGACCGCTTTGTTTGGTATGGAAGTACGTGAAAATAAGACGGAATACAATAATCGGAAATATTATAATTATGATCCGGCTTTACTAACTTATGATCTTATTGATGAACGGGTGCTGAGTAATACTTATACCGGAGTTTGGGAAACTATGTATCATTCAATAAAAATGATATCTCCAACATCTATGAACTGGTAAATCGTTTTGTTTCTTTTTATGGGAATGCAGCTTACACGTATGATGGTAAATATATGGTGACAGGAAGCATTCGTTGGGATCGTACCAATTTGTTTGCTACTGGTTCCAAGTATCAGAAGAAACCTATCTGGTCGGTAGGTGCTGGTTGGAATCTGGACAAAGAATCTTTTTTTAAAGTTTCATTTATAAATATGATGAAACTGCGTTTCAGTTATGGTATCGGTGGTAACATCGCCAAGAATTCTGCTCCTTATATGACGGCTTATTATAATAATAATACCCATGTGGGCGGCATACAAGGGACTATCAGCAACCGTCCTAATCCTGATTTGCGGTGGGAAAAGACAACTACAGCTAATATTGGTGTAGATTTCTCTATGTTTAGAAATCGATTGAACGGTTCTATTGAATATTATAATAAATCGGGCGTGGATTTGTTAGCCAATACCAATGGAGTACCTACTGAAGGTTTTGGTTTTTCTACTTATACCATGAATAATGGTAAAATGAGAAACCGTGGATTCGAGTTGACTCTTTCCAGTGATGTCATTATGGGAAAAGATTGGAATTGGAACGTAGGTGGTGTGCTGGGATACAATAAGAATAAAGTGACTTATGTCAATGTAAAAGCACCTGCTATTTTTCTTCAGTTTCGATTATCCTGCCGCCTATCCCCGTGTTGGAGTGCCTTATAATGCCATTTATGGATATCTGTGGGCAGGGCTGGATAGTAAAGGGCAGCCTCAGGTGTATGACTCGGAAGGAAATATCCATGTAAGCAGTTCACCGCAAAAAGTGGAGGATGCTGTGTATTTAGGAACTTCTGTTCCGGTTTATAGTGGGGCTATTAATACCAATCTCCGTTATAAGAATTGGGAACTGGCTGCTCAACTGCTTTTTGAAGGGGGGCACAAAATGCGGAATACCAATATAGCCTATCCGGGATTAGGAGTGACAAGTAAGGATGTGAGTAAACGTTGGCGTCAGCCTGGTGATGAGGCATATACCGATGTACCACGCTATGTTCCGTCAGAAAGCAAGGATTATAATTCTTACTCATCCGATCTTTATAGCAAGGCTTCCATTCATGTACTTGATGCCGATAACTGGCGCTTGAAGAATCTCTCTGTTACTTATCATGTTCCTGCAAGTGTATGTCAGAAGTTTTATGTAAAAATGCACGTATCATGCTAGGTATGGAAAATGTGTTCACTTTGGCTAAAAGTCGTGATGTGAAATGGATGCTTGGGGGATATAGTAAACCAAATTATTTGTGTAATGTCAATTTGAACTTTTAAATGAGAGCAATATGAAAAAGATACTATTTATGATAATGACAGTGTTAGGGTGGATAAATCTGACTTCTTGTAATGATTATTTGGATATTGTTCCCAAAGGGAACAAAATTCCTACTACCTTGGCTGATTTTGAAGCATTGCTGCGAGATGAATATACCATTGGCTATATTCCTGTAACGAATAGTCTTTATCTGTTGAATGATAAATTTGTAGGACAAAGCAGTCTGACTAGCGTTACCCTTACGAGTGCCAATTATCTGTGGAATGAAACAGCGGACAGAATTGTACTGAACAATCAGGACGAAGGGACTTATTACCGTAGTTATATGGCTATTTCCACTTGTAATCTCTTGCTGGAGCATGTTCCCGTTGCAACCGAAGCGACTGATTCCGAACGCAATGAGGTAATGGCTTATGCCAAAGTGATTCGCGCTATGAGCTATTACATACTGGCCAATTATTATGCTGATACCTATGTGTCTGCAACTGCCGGTACTAAACTGAGTGTACCTTTGATAACCAGTGCCGATATCAATGCTCCTCACAAGCAGGTCACTATTCAAGAAATCTATGATTTCATGATTAAAGATGTGAAAGAAGCCATAGAACAAGGATTACCCGAACAGTCAAGGACTGTTATCCATCCCAATTTGGGAGCAGCCTATGCCTTCTTGGCACGGGTCTATCTGCAAATGGCGAATTATGAAGAAGCATTGAAATACGCGGATATGGCTTTGGAACAGAACGATAATCTGTATGATTGGATTTCTTATTACGACACTCATAAGGAAGCTATTACAAAAGAAGACAGTTATCCGTCGTTACCGTCAGTGACAGGGTATGATTATGTGGAGAATTACTATTTCCGTTGTGGAGAGGGTAATCCTAACTATGCTACCAGCGAACTTAATATTCCGGTGGAACGTGCGGAGAGTTTCGAGGAAGGGGATGCACGTTTTTTTTCCCGCTGGAAACTACGCACGGTAAATCAGGATACTTACTATCAAGGTTTGGCCAAAGGATATTTCAACGGGGCTGGTCTGACCACTTGCGAGGTATATCTCATCAAGGCCGAATGTTTGGCACGTCAGGTCACAGGTAATGATTTCTCTGCTGCTATGGATGTGTTGAACAAGGTACGTAAGACCCGTATTCTGCCGGAGATATATCAACCCTTGCAGGCTTCAACTTTGACAGAAGCCATTGACTTGATCCGACGTACGAAAGACAATGAATTGATTTTCACTATTGTGCCATTCGCTGATGCCCGGAGGTTTAATGCCGAAGGTACTTTTGCACGTGCACTATCCAAAACATGGGAAGGGCAGACTTATACATTAACCCCGGCTTCACATCTTTGGATTATGCCTTTCCCGGCAGGTGCCGTTCAGAATCCGGGTAATGGAACTATCACTCAAAATGTATCTAAATAACCTATAAAAACAGACTTTATGAAATTGATGTATTTATTAGCAACATTCGCCGTTGTTTTGGTGATGATGGCATCTTGTACCCGGCAGTCGGTAACGGGGTACACACTGACAGCTGCAATTGATGGAATTCCTGACGGATCCCATGTACAGCTATTTCCTGTAAGTCATGGTCATGAAAAACCGGTGGCGGACACTACTGTTGTAGATGGAAAATTTATATTTAAAGGGGTGGCGGATGAACCTCTGGCTGTACGGTTGATGGTGAAAGATGCATACGGTTCCATGCCTCTGATGTTGGAGAATGGCAGTATAAGCGTGGAGGGTAAGGTGACTTCTGAAAACCTTAATGGAACCGTGAATTATAATTTTTCACAGGTTTCAGTGACGGGATCTCCTTTGACGGACAAATATGTAAAATTATTGAGCACACGTGATGCCTTGGATTCTATTTATGTGACGAATAACGAGAAGTTTAAGGATATCCGTGTTGCCTATGGTAAAGCGAGAGTTGCCAAAGATAAGATCTTGATGGATTCTGTCGTTGCTACGGAAGCTTACAAAGCATCTGCCGTGGCCGATAGTTTGTTCTTTGCTACGGTAGATGCCACTTACTATAAATTAGTTATGGACAATAAAGAGTCTTATTGGGGGCCTCTGATGATGATCAGTTTGTTTTCTTATCTTACCGAAGAGCAGAAACCGTGGTATGATGCCTTGTCAGAAGAGGCTAAACATTCCCGCTATGGAAAAATGGTGAAAGAGAGTGTGGCTCCTGATAGTCAGATCGGTTCTAAAGTGCCTGTCTTTACAGCCAAGTCACAAGATGGGAAATCGGTAACTTTAACCGATTTGTGCCAAGGTAAGAAGTATGTCCTTATTGATTTTTGGGCATCATGGTGTAATCCTTGCCGTAAGGAGATTCCTAATTTGAAAAAACTCTATACGCAATATGCAGACAGGGGTTTCCAGATTGTAAGTATCTCTATTGATAAAAAAGAGGCGGAATGGACAAAAGCGCTGAAAGAAGAACAACTTCAGTGGCCTAATTTTTTGGATACTGAAGGTATTGCTGATATATATAAAGTGAAATTTGTTCCTACTATGTATTTGATAGATGCCCAAGGGGTCATGGTAGGAGAAAATCTTCGTGGTGAGGCTTTGGCAAATAAACTGGCTGAGCTTTTTGGAGAGATTGAATAATCATATTCTTTTTATGGTATTCTGACATAGAACGGGGCGGAGTCGATGAATAAGTTGGATCTGTCCCGTTGTCTTATGTTTCGGACTGACCCTTCTGTTGATTCAGCCCCCCTGTACAAGACTATCCAGATTTATTTTGATTCAAATCCTTCATAAGTGTCTAATCCGCTTGCTTACAGTTGTTTATTATGAAGAATTTAAAGCACAATCCTTCATGAATCCGTCAGTTTGGGTCAGTG
>OKWD01000102.1_pt1 | contig 14894 bp, 20 predicted proteins | sample 1607011 | NCBI WGS metagenome assembly OKWD01 (sample SAMN04414077, study PRJEB24778) | human gut metagenome | material: faecal | host: Homo sapiens | reverse complement strand
TTCTTGGATTGTATCTAACGTGGTGACAAGATATATCTTTTAATATAATACACTATAATATATACATAAATTACACTTTTAATAAATTGTTAATTACTGATAATAAGATATTTACAACGCAAATAAAACCGAAATATCTATATATTTAAGTTGCATATTTCGGTTTGTAAATCAAGCATTAAGAGTCCCGTTCTCCATATATTCTTTTAGCCGTAAAAACCTCTCTTGAGGATTGTCTCTACTCTTTGAACAAGAAACAAAAAAATTATGGCTACATCGGACAAATCATTTAACGGGGAACTCTTGGAGAGTATTTTTAAGACCTCCAAAAAGACAATTCAGGAGTATGTTCGCGAAATCGAGCGCAACAACCGCTACCGTTCATGTCGTCAGGATACCGGTTCGGGATATATTCTCGATGACCGCGCCCGGCTCATTGACCTGTATGAAGCCTGCCTGCAACAGGACGCTCATATACGTTCCGTTGTCGAGACACTGGAAAGCCAGATTCTCGGCGACCGCTATATGCTTGCCCGTGTAAACGAAAAGGGAAAATACATCAAGGACGTGGCGAACTCCCTGAAGATACAGGGTTCGCAGTTCGACAAGATAATCAAGGGCATAGTGGAATCCAAACTCTACGGGTACACCCTGCTTGAAATCATGCCGCATACTGACCCCAGAACGGGCAGGCTGGCGGAAGTCAACATCATCGAACGGCGTAATGTGTTACCGGACCAGAAAACGGTACTGAAGCGGCAGGGACTGTGGGAGCCGCATTGGGATTTACATGACCCGGCATATTACCGTTGTTATGTACTGGTAAACTCCGGCGACTTGGGACTTTTTTCCGCCACGACCCCTTTGATACTGGCCAAGAAATTCACGGTGGCCAACTATGTGAACTTTTCCCATACTTACGGACAGCCGATTATCCACGGAAAGACGGTCAGCGAGAGCAACGCCGACCGCAAGAGGCTGGCTAACGAGATAGCCAACGCGGCACAGAACAAGGTGGTGGTTACCGGCATTGAGGACGAGGTCGATATCAAGACATTCACCATGTCCAACTCGGAAAAGATATATACCGGGCTTATCGAGTTTGTGAACAAGGAAGTTGCCAACCTCGTGCTCGGCTCCGAGTCGATGGCCGGAGGGATGCAGTCGTACGTGGGTTCCACGAAAGCACACCAGGACATTTTCCGCGACCGTATCGAAGTCTACCGTCGGTATATCGAAAACATCATGAACGAGGAGATAATCCCCCGCCTGGTGGCTATCGGGTATATCCCCGGAGGATTGGAGTTCCGGTATTCGAACCGGATAGAGATGAGCAACGAGGACCGCATCAAGCTCTATTCGCTGATCACGGACAAATATGAAGTGGCGGCCGATGAGATCGAGAAGAGTTCGGTATCAATGTGGGCCGGCAGCTCAATGTTATCCCGGGATTAGGTTTCGGAGCCGAAGGCGGCTCATCCGGTCTCAGCCACAACGACCGGGGCATCATGTCGGACGAGGAGTATTTCCGGCGTTACGGACGCCCCCGGGGGGCGAAGGTCGGAAATTTTCTGCGGGGAGCGGAATAGAAGCCCGTCTTCCGCTCCCGGACAACGCTCCGTTCAGAGCTGTCAGGGCATCTGCAACCACGGAATCCGATACGGAAAAGGAGTATCGTGTCATTTTCGATGCATTCCGCAGGCTGATCCTCTATTGGGAGAACAGCGCGGAACGTCTCGACATTATAGAGGACATCATCACCTGCGTGCCTCTTTCCTCATAGACCGTGCGCTGACAGGTCTGCGAATCGACATGGACCGGGCATTGGAGATACTGAAAAATCACAACTCCTTTACAACAGAGAGGGAACGGCAGCAGCGTGACATCCTGATTGCAGCCATAGACAACCTGGTGGATTTTGCCGCGGCAGAGGAGTATTCCATGCTCGGGGAACTGCCCGAGACAGCGGATGAACAGGACATGGAAGCACACGAAAAGATATGCCGCAGGTATAACCTCGTCCATGCGGAGGAAGAGAACAACCAGGTATTCTTCGCGGCCTCGATGGCCGCATGGTGGATGGCGGTGGATATGGATACCGTGCTTACCTACATGACACAAGGCGATGAACGGGTACGTGCCTGGCATCTTTCATTGGAGGGGATTTCCTTCCGCAAATCCGAGTTCCTCCGGAACTGATACCGCCGATCGAATGGGGATGCCGCTGCTTTCTGGTCGCGGAGGGTTCGCCGCTGTCCGGGCGGCTTTGCCGGATAAGGGAGACTATCTGGAAAAGGTGGATCCGGTCTTCCGGGAGAGCCTGGCAACCGGCGGGCGTATCTTTTCCGATGCGCACCGCTATTTCTCCGTCCCGCTTCCGGGTTACATGAATGATATTGTGAAACGCATTAAAGGAAAGTTCGCCTATGCCCAAGATAACGCTTGATGAGTTTTGCAGCCACTGGGTAAGCAGGACCAGTACGCGCGTCATGGCCAGCCGGCTAGAGTTCAACGTATTCGACTTCGCAACTGCTGCCGGTGACTATACCAGGCAGCAGTTCCTGTCCTCATTCGCTTCGGGGGGATTCAACGGTAGCAAATGGGCGCCTCGTACCTCCAAATGGGGAAAGAGGTTCACCCATCCTCTCATGAACGATACGGGGACTCTGGCCCGGAGCATACAGTCGGAAGCCGGCCGGACAGACATAGTGGGACGCGTTCGGACCGTACGCGCATCTTCCGGAAAGGCGCCAGGTATTGCATGTGGACTACGGAAAAGAGCTTTCCAGTCAAGGGCAAGCGGGGACGCAGCAAGGAGCGTTACGGGCATTATGCCGCCATACACAATACCGATCCGAAGTTCGGGCTGTACACGGTAAACCAGTATTCCACGCGCCGTCCCGTACACCGGCAGTTCATCGGATTCTCACCGAAAACGGACGACTATATCGCCGTCCATTTCATAGATATGATTTTTAAAGGATTTCCACACCAGCCGCTATGATAAAAGACAAACACCCCGCACCACAGCCCGCACAACCGTCGGCACCGGCGGAGAGCCTGCCTGAAGAAGTTTCCGCGAACCCTTTCGTGGAGATATACCGGGCCGTTAAGCGGGCTGTCCTGACCCTGCGGGAGAATCCGGACGACCCGTTGTCGCCGCCCCTGTTCAAAACCGTCGCTATCGACAACGGCCAGTTCGCCCGCATTGTTCGTGACGATAACACGGAGTATGAGACTGTGTTCCCTGCCGTGTTCATCCACTTTATCAACGTGAGGTACCTGGTACAGCAACAGCGTATCGGTGAGGGACGCGCCACCATGCGCGTGCGGTTTATCCTGAATACGCTCAACAATGCGGACGAAGACAAGGAATGCGAGGCGTTTCTGGTCTTCCAGCGGCTCAATGTAGCCATACAGGATGCCAAGAACCATGAGCCGGCGCTGAGCGAGCGGTGCAACCTGACCTATTTCGACATGCCGCTTTCAACCAATATGTTGCAGGCGTACTGGATAGACTACGAGGTATGGTTCAGGGAATCTTCCGCGTGGAAATACAGGGACTGGGTAAAAAGGTATGTGGTCATGCCCCCGTTCACCCAACACAGCGATGCGCCGCAACATGACAGCGGCGGACACGGCTTCCATCCGCGTCCGGAACATGACGAAGTATCTGGTTTTTCGGATACCGGATCGAAAAATTGAAATCCATGCAGGAGATTTATCCGCACTGCGTATAAACAGACATGAATCAGCAGATAATACAAGACTCATGATACATTTTCTGTACTTGCTGAATTTAGAATGTTCAGCATGCCGGTCTTGATACAAATAGTTGCAACCGGTCTGTAATTTGAACAATCTATTATACTGTAAAGATAATCGCATTTCCATAAATGGATGGATTCTCATATTTTCCACTTCCATAATAGCAGTGCAAAACCTTTTCTTTTCCCACCGCCTACTCTTGTTCAAATAACCCTTGCATATGGATATGAACACACTTCAATATGTCGTCGGAGAGGCGAAGGCAGGCCAGCCGGCTGTTATCCGTTTCTTCGGTCGCGTGACGGAAGAGACGACCTCACGTTTCAATGACGAGTTCGACTTTTTGGAAAATATCATCCGTCCCTCCTGTATCCGTGTGTTGATCAACTCGGAGGGCGGCAGTGTCCTTTACGGCATGTCCACCTATTCCACCATCGCCAATGCCACGGTGGATACGGAATGTATCATCGAAGGGGTCGCGGCATCGATGGCCTCCATCATCTGGGCGGCGGGCAAGCGTTCTCTCATGCGTGATTATGCCATACTGATGATTCATAACCCGATGTTGCCGGACGATGACGGAGGGGAACCGTCGGACATGGTAACGGCTTTTACCAAACAGATCGAGACGATTTACCGGAAACGGTTCGGCCTGAAAGCGGAGCATGTGCGGGCCATCATGGACGGACAGGCAGGAGGACGGGACCTATTTCGACGCACAGGCTGCCGTCAAGGCCGGCATCATACCTGCGGAGCATGTCATCCATACCTCGAAGCAGCTTTGCCGTAAAGTGCATGACGAGATAGAAGGATTGACCGATACGGCCGCCATCCAGGAACTGATGAGCCGTGTCAGCGCGGGAAATAAACCTTTCAAAGGCATTGAACCTACTCTTACAGAAACGGAAAACGATATGGCAAACGAAAACAAGACACAAGGCTTTGAGTACGGGGCGATTGCAGCCTCGCTGGGCATGAAGGACGGTGAGGTCAAGGACGTGATGGCACGTATCTCTGAACTGGCCGCGATGGAACCCAAATACAGAGAAATACAGAAATCACTGAGCGACGCGCAGACCGTCATCGCCGGAAAAGACGCCTCCATCCGGAACTTGCAGACAGACCTGGCCGCAGCGACGGCACGCCTTTCCGCCTACGAGCAGAAAGAGAAGGACGAGCAGGCTTCCCGTATCGAGACATTGGTGGAGAATGCCATTGCAGAAGGCAAGATTGACCGTGAGGCGAAAACGCAGTGGGTGGAGATGGCCGGTTCCAACTTCGAGTTGGCGGAAAGCACGCTGGCTTCCATTCCCGCGCGGGAGAAAATCTCGAAGGAAATCGCCGATGACCCTGCCAACATCCAGGCCACGGCGGAAGCGACAAAGACCGCCGAACAGCTGATGGCCGAGAAGGTGGCGGAAGTGGTCGGTGCGGATTTCAAGTTCCGAAAGCTCTGACAGACTATCCGCGGGCGTCCGCCCGATTTTAACTGACATGCCGGAGACCGCAGTGTCTCGCGCGGAAACAGCAGGTATCCGCCAGTCGGCCGAGTTTCATTCTTCAACGGAAAACTTAAAACGACAATGGCTGATACAGTAAACTTTCTTCAAAACGGGTATAGCGGCGAAGTACTTGAGGACTTGCTGACCTATACCGTGCAGGGCAATGATACAGTCCGCGAGGGACTGATTCATATCAAGACGGGCATCCAGCACCGCTATACGCTTCCTGCCATCAAGCTGGGCAACATTATCCAGGACAACGTGCCGACCCCACAACCCATCCACGGAGCCAAGGGCGATGACGGCACGAACGAGTACCAGTTCACCGAACGCCATCTTGAGCCGTCCGATTTTATGGTCTATCTCGAGTTTAACCCGAGGGACTACGAGAAGTACTGGCGTTTCGCGCAGCCGGAAGGCAATCTCGTGTTCCGCGAGCTCGACCCGAAAATCCAGGCGACGATGCTCCGTCTCCTTATGGACAAGAAAAACGAGTATATCGGAAACGCCATCTGGACTTCCGCCCGCGGAGGAGAGACGGTGGCCAAGATTACCGCACCGGAAGGCTGCACGAAAATCGGAGCCAACAAGGAGAAATATTTTGACGGGGTCATCAAACGGATCCTCGACAATGTGAACTCCTCCGATGCCGAGGTGGTTGCCGGAGGGCAGTGCATCATTTCGGGAACGACCGAGCTGACGGACGGGGCCGCGGTGGAGGCGGCGCTCTATGCGATGTGGAGGAAATGTCCGAAGCAGATCCGAAAGAAGACATCTCTGACCTTTGTGGTCGGATGGGACGCCTGGGACGCGTATGACCAATATATCTCGGACAAGCAGGTCAAGTATTCCGAGAATACCGAGGTCAACCGCTATCGCTTCAAGGGCAAGCGCATCGTCCCGGTCGTGGGAATCCCCGAACACACGATGGTGCTCGGCGAGTTCTCCACCGGCATGGACTCCAACCTGTGGATGGGGGTGGATTACGCGAACGACACGGACATCCTGAAAATCGACCGTCTGCAGGCCAACTCCGAGCTGTTCTTTTTCCAGATGCGCATGAAAATGGACGTGAACATCGTCCGCCCGGCGGAGATCGTGGTCCATACCGCCTACAAGAAGAGCGAATAACACACCTTTCTTCATTCTCAATATCCACCCGGGGAGCGGAGGCAAGGCCCCGTTCCCCATTTTCATTCTACTGTTATGGCAAAGAAAATCAACACGGAGGAAACTCCGCAGACAGACAACAATAATATTCCTGCACCGGAGGCTCAGGCGGTGCCCGTTCCGGAAACGGCATCGGAAAACCTCGGGACAGGCGGCGAGACTGAAGACAGGCTGCCGGCCAAGACCGCGGGGAAAGGGAATGCAGGGTCGGAGGAGACGACAGAGCCTCACATCCTGTCCCTGTTGAAAAAGTTCCCGGCATATCCGTCGCTGTACATCGACACGCACGGAGGAACCTATGCGCCGGACACGGCGGCCGCCATCAGGGGCAAGGCCGTACTCTACAGGAATCCTTTCTACAACGAACTTAAAAAGAAATCATAATGGCACTCGGTAATGTATTTATCAAGGATGTGGACGGCAATATTCCTTACGATACCGGCTCGTCGGGCGAGAAGGTGACGGGACTGCTGTTCGACGTGTCCCTCCAGCCGACGCTTTTCACGGAGGGGTATGGTAAAACCAATGAGACCAGGCTCAAGCCTGGCGATGTCTGCTACATCACCTCGTTCAAGTCCGCCGTGAACGACTTCGGTATCATCGAACGTGTGGAGGCAACCGACGAGGAGGAGATGAATGTCAATTTCCTGCACGGCATCCCGGCATACCATATCCGTGAATTTTTCCGCATGTCCGGCAATCCGGGCGGTTCAGGAAAACTCTACGTGATGTTCGCGGACTGTTCGGCGAACTGGGATGCGCTGGAAATCATGCAGCGTGCTGCCGGGGGTATGATCAACCAGATAGGCATATGGACGGAACAGCCGCTGTGGAAAGCGAACGGCGCATCGGAACAATACAACCTCAATCTGGTAAAGGGGCTCAACGACGTGGCCGTGGGGCTTGCGGAGCAGAACCAGCCGCTCTCGCTCATCCTTTCCGCCAATCCTTCCAATACGGGGGCGGATACGACTGAGGGGCGTCAGATTGACCTGAATAAAATACCTTCATGCATCTGTGAATCAAGCCGTATCAGCTGTATATTCGGCCAGGCGCATCACGAAAAGATCTCCACGATGCAGATGTGCAACAGGAACCATACGCCCGTGGGATTTTTGGGAGCGGTTATGGGAGCCATAGCAAAGGCCAACGTGCACGAATCCATCGCATGGGTCAAGCAGTTCAATCTCTTCGCGGACGTTTCCAGGAAATAGAGTTGGGGTTCGGGGACATCAACCTCGACGAGGCAGAGGAGAACTTCCTCAGCCTGAACCGGTACGAGTCACTCTCCCCGTCACTGCTGGACGAACTCGACGATAAGGGGTATATTTTTCCCATCAAGTATGCCGGCCGCGAGAACGGGATCTACATCTCGAAAGACCAGACATGCTCACATGGGGATTTCCGTACCATTGCCCGGAACCGCACCATCAACAAGAGCCGCCGTGCCGTGCGTGCAGCCCTGCTGCCGTATGTGAACTCACCGCTGATGGTCAATCCTTCAACCGGGTTCCTCGCCCCGTCGAAGATTACAGCTTTCAAGACACTCATCGGGGATATACTGGCCAAGATGCAGGCGGCGCAGGAAATTTCAGGATACGCCGTCACTATCGACCCGAACCAGAACGTGTTGGTGGACGACACGCTGCGCATCTCCTATGTCCTTGTCCCGGTGGGCGTGGCCGTGAAGATTTATGTAGAGGAAGGACTGTCATTAACCGCAAATAAGACATAGCATATGGCAATAATCAACAATGTAGCATACTCGTGGTCGATGATAACCCTGTCATCGACCGCCCTGGGAATCGATGAAGGTTCCACGACCCTTGAAGGCGTGTCGGCCATCAAATGGTCGAAGAAGCGCAAGGTCGAAAGTAACTACGGCATGGGAGGACGGCCGGTGTCGGAGGGGGTTCGGGAACATTACCTATACGGCGAGCATCACGATGGACTATGCCACGCAACAGCTGTTGCGTTCGGTGTACGGCTCGCTGCTCGAAATCGGCGAGTTCGACCTGATTATCAGCTTTGCCAACCCGATGGCCGGCGAGGACTGGACAACGACGACCGTAACGCTCAAAGGTTGCATCTTCACGGAGGATTGTCTCGAGTCACAGCAGGATGATACCAATATCACCCATGAATTCGATCTCAACCCGTTCGATATCCAAATCGGCTCGGGTGATACAATCTAAGCTGTCATGGATGTAACTTTCGAGGGGAAATCTTCTACCGGAAAGAACGAATGGCTCACGCCTCCCTGCCTGCTTCGGAGGCTGGGGCCGTTCGATTTGGATCCGTGTTCGCCCGTAAACCGCCCATGGGATACGGCGCGACATCACTATACCATTGAGGATGACGGCCTGCAAACAACCCTGGTTCGGACGTGTGTTCTGCAATCCTCCCTATGACACTGCACTGATTGTCCGGTTTATCCGCAGGTGTGTCGAACACAGGAATGCCGTCGCGCTCACTTTTGCCCGCACGGACACGCGCCTGTTCCACGAACTGATATTCCCAAACGCCGATTCAATACTCTTTATCAAGGGACGGCTCAGTTTTTACCATGTTACGGGGGAACAGGGTGGTACGGCCGGAGCGCCGTCATGCCTGATCGCCTTCAACAAAGAAAATACCGCGGTTCTGGAAACATGCGGTATCGACGGGAAGTTGGTGAAGCCACGACTTCAATAGTCAACCATAAATTTGTTACATAATAACCCGTCTGTTTGCCGGATATTGACCTTGGCTGACAGACGGGATTTATGTATGGCAGACTTAAATCGAAATATGCGCTTCCTTATCGAATGACGTATGCTCGTTACTGAACACATAGCCCAACTGGTTGCATATGCACCGGGTGTTTCCGATGACCTTATTGATATTGCGGTGCGAGTGGCCATATATCCAGTATTCAATCGGGCTGTCTGCAATGAAACCGCCAAGCTCCACGGTAAATGCCCCATTGAGCGGACTGCCCTTGAACTCCGGCGCCATCAGTTCGAATGACGGTACATGATGAGTGGCGACAATGAGATGTCTGGCAGTACTTTGTTTTACGCTCTGTTCCAGAAAACGGAAACAGCGCGAATGTTCGTCATTGAACCTTGTCCAGTCCAGCGGTTCGCTGCCGTAACGCATCCTGCGGAAATCTGTGATGGCTGCCTCAGTTTCATAGGCATCCTGCAACAGGATATGTGACCACAGTGTGGTAGCGATCAATTCTATATCGTTACCCAATGGGATAACGGCATTATAGTGGCAGGTGATGTTTTCCCTGATTTTGAGCGACCAGCCGTTATACAGCTTGTCTATGTCGAACATCTTGTAAAACTCGTGGTTTCCGGGAACCACGATGACCCGGCTGTAATTTCCGGAAGCCCAGTCCCAGAACGGATGTCTGGAGTAGTTCTCATCTCCGATATATCCTATATCTCCGGCAAGGACAAGCACTTCTCCGGCAACAGCCAGCGGGTTGTGCTTCAAAAAACTGCTGTTCTCCCGAAACTCGAGATGCAGGTCGGATGCGTATTGGATTCTCATTGTTGTGTTATGAAATTGGCTTCAAGTTGTTCCAATAACTGTTCTCCGGAAATGCTTTTAAGTCCTGCCGATTTGAAAAAATCAGAGTTTGGCACTTCTTCTTTGACAGCCAGGCAAAACCTGTCAACATCTTGTTTAAGCGAATCAGGAACTTCGTAGGTGTCGGCAGGAGCAAGCATGGCAACCAGCCGGAATACATCTTTCTTGTGCTTGACGATATGTTTGCTGTCCACTTGTTCTCCATTGTTTTTCCGCTCGGTCATTTCTAAATAGGCCCTGCATTTCAGACAGATAAGACTTTCAATGTTCGCAATATGTACGCCCTCCTCCAACGTGCTGTGTTCAATGGTATAATTATAATAGTCATCATCCATCAAAATGGCTGACAGACTTGACAGGTCATCATCAACCGGAATGGGGGTAATGTGGGCATCGTCCGGGAATTTGACAACCCCGATATTTCGTGAAAAGAGTTCTATCTGATACGGGAAATCCGGATTTCCCGGTTCCTTGAACCTGTAATATTCATGCCTGCATTCCCCGTTCCCGGTTCCCTTATTCCTTTGTCTGTACCCTGCGGTTTTTACAAACTCCCAGAATTTTGCAGCAAAATCCGAAGACAGCGCCTCCACAATCAGTATAATGTCTATGTCCTTGGTCGCCCTTGGAGTTTGTGCATATATTTCTTCATGCATTTCACAGGCAGTACCACCTATGATGACATAGTTTCCTTCATATCCGGTGAAAAACTCCCTGAATTTATCAATTCCTCTTACCATATCATATTATTTATCATAGTTTCCAATTCTATTTGAATGCGTTCATCATCCATATCCTTCATGGCCAGAAATAAAGACAATTTGTCTACAATGCCGTTTTTTGAGAAAAAACATGGATTGTAACGCCATATCTCTATGCGGGTCTCGCCATATTCCTTGTCTGTCCGGATTTGCAACCGTCGAGCTTCTTCTTTTGCAATGGCATAAGTGTCATTTTTTTCCTTGTTCAGCATTGAATATTCCGACAAGGCATTTACTCCACTAATACAAAATACTTCATCAGGCAGACTATCGGTATATACAATCCGCTCGATGGGGTTCGCCAGGAACGGCAACATCCTGTCCCATAATTCACGCTTTTTGAACTGAAATATCATACTCTTTGTCTTGCCGCCGGATAAAGCGATAACTTCTTTATCTTTCAGCCATCTGACCGCCCGGTTTACATTGGCATACGACACGTTGAAAAGATCTGCAATATCATAAGTTCCTTTCCCTTCGAGAGACTTTACTTCAAGATGATAAAGGATTATGCATTGGGCAATTGCAGGAATCTGCGTTTCTTCACCGCCCCCGATATTATTTTATGCGGTTTCAAATCTATCAACAAATCCGGTATGAACATTTGCTTTTGCGGTATGATGAAATTTACACGATGTCTGACAAGACGCCGTACATTATAGGCCGCCACTGTACGCAATACAAATATTACCGGGCATTGGGCTTTTCGCTCAACCAGTTCTTTTTGTTTCCGCATCTGCCCCGGAGTATATGCAGAACTGTCTGCACTATACAGAAGAACTACGTCATGCCCCAACAAGTTAGCCGTACAAAATGTATAACCGGCAGTAATATTGGCTGGGAATGTATGCAAGACATCCTTTTCGACCGGCCTGATGTCCGCCCTCAAATCAAGCAATTCAGCGATGTACCGGCTTGTCACATCTATAAAATCATCTATTTTGCACATAATCATTTATGTTTGAGAATATGCAAAATTAACGATTATATAACTATATATCAAAGAAATATATGAAATATATTCAGCGAAATTTCCTTTAAAGACTGATCTGGGAATATCAGGAGCAAAGAAGTTTTTTGTATAACATATGGATTACAAGTGAATAAGAACCGTGTCTTCAACCTTTCCACGATTCTTTGTCCTACTCTTTCGGTGAATCAAAACAAATTCGATATGGACGAAAAAAATGCTTTCATTGGAACAGGAGATCAAGATCAAGGAAAAAGCCCTCAAACTGAAAGAGGAGAAGAAACTCCGCAAGATTTGTCCGATGGTCGTTTTCGGAGACACCGCAAACGGCGAGAAAGAGATTTATGTGGCCTACATGTCCGAACCGAGCTTTCCGCAGTTCAGCAAATTCATGGCCGCTTCCAAAAAGGACGAGGTAATCGCCATGCGCACGTTGGCCCGCGACTGCTTCGTGGACGGAGATAAGGACATCGTGATGACGACGAGTCGCTCTTCCTGTTCGGTCTGATGGGACAGCTTTCCGAGCTGATCACCACCCGCCAGAGTGTCCTGGTAAACTTATAAGCCGGTGGGTAGTGACCGACGAGCAGCGCATCCGCCAGCGGATGATCTATGTCCGCCACTACTTTCCCGGCGTCAACCTCGACACGATTTCCGACGAGGAGTTCGCGATGCTTTCCGAAGAGGCGTTGTGGCTGCACGAGCAGATGCTCATCAGCCGTATGCCCGTTCCGATGTCATTGCCGGAGAGGACTCCTTGACCTGCCGCCGTAAGCTTCCGGTTTGCGGCGGCCTTCGTTTCATAATCTCCGCCCTTGCGGAAAGACTATTCTTTTAACGCAGTACCCATTACCATGGCTCAGGAACAGAACTATCAGGTCAACTACTCCATCAACGTGGATGCCTCTCAGGGCACCAAGCAGGTTATCGCCTTCGGTGAGGCGGTAGGCAAGCTGGTACAGGCGAAAGCGTCCCTGACTCCGGCCGTCACGAACATCAAGAATATGATGGACGAGATAGACCGCGTGTTCCGCACCAAGAACGGCAAGAAACGTAATTTCGATTACCGCCTGACCATCGATACGAAAAAAAGCGAAGAGAAGCTGGAACGTATCAAGGGGTTACTCACGGATATTTCCACGCTTTCCAAAGGCATCAGCCTGACCATCAATGCCGGTCAGGCTTTGGACAGCAAGAAAATCAAGGCCAACGCCAAAAGCCTTTACGAGAAAAAGGCTGCCGAGATGCGCAAAGCGGAGATCGAAAAGAATGCCGCCTCGTCCGTTGGCACGATGGCAGACGCGCAGAAACGCATTACCAAAGCCATCGGGAAAATCAACTCCGCCCTGGTTCCATGGAACGTGACCGGGAACTGCAAATCAAGACCGGGACGGCGGAAAACAGGTTGCAGCAGATACTTTCCCTATTGGGTCGTATCAAAAGTGCTTCTGTCATTTCTTTCAACATGCAGGGAGGCATACCATCCGAAGGCTCACACCTTCCGTTCCGGTGCCATATGCTCCGCAGGCCTTCGTAATGCCCGAAAAGGCCCGGCAAAAACTGATGGAACGGCTTTATGCAGGACAGCAGCTGCATCGCCAGAAACTGGTCCACGCGGAGGAGCTCTTTACCGCAGACCAGCGCCGTAAGGCGGCTCTGGCAGAAACCGCCGCGGCGGAAAAGCGGCGTGCCGATGAAGCGCGGGCTAAAGAACGGGAGTGCAAGAATGCCGCCCGTGCTGCGGAGAAAATACGCCGGCAGGCAGAACAGGCACGCCGTAAGGCAGAAACGGAACGTATAAAGGCCGAGCAGGCTGCAAGACGGCAGGAACAGCGCAATGCGATGCAGTCCGTCAGGCTCATGCAGCGGGAACATACTGCAGCCGGTACGCTCTACCGCAGTAAACGCCGTGCCGCCATCAACCGTATCCAGTATTCGAAAGCGCCGTCACTCAGGAACCTCCCGTTCGCTTCGATGCTCAATGCCTATATGGGTTACAGCCTGATCCGTTCGGAACTGACGAAGGCCATCGACTATTCCAACATCATGGAATCGGCACATTCCATCCTCCGTGTGGCGGACAGCGACCTCAAGACATTCGAGACCCGTTTTGACAGTATGGCCCGTCATGTCCGTAAAATCGGCATCGACACGAAATACACAGCCGTGGAGATTGCCGGTGCCGTCAAATACCTGTCGATGGCGGGCATGAATATCGAGACAATCAACAAGTCCATCCGCCCGATCACGAACCTGGCACTTATCGGTGACAACGACGTGTCGTATATCGCCGACCTGGCCACGACATCATGGCCGGTTATGATATCCATAACGACAGCATGGACAGCGTGGCGGACATTATCTCCTCCACCATTTCCCGCTCGAATGTGAATATCGTGGAGATGGCGGAGTCATACAAGATGGCTGCCGGTTACCTGCGTATGGCGGGCGTGGACTTCACGGAAAGCAGTGCCGCCATCGGTCTTTTGGGCAATATGGGTCTGAAGGGAACGCTGGCGGGAACCTCGTTGCGTGCTCTTTCCACACGTTTTGCCAAACCTACCAAGGAGGCACAGGAAGTTCTGGACCGCCTGGGCATCCGGTTCACGGAAATGCGCGACATCGAGGGGGTGCAGGTCGAGAAACTCCGTCCTATAGCGGACATTTTCGAGGAATTGAACAAGAAGGGCGCGTCGATGGCGGATGTCCAGGCAATCTTCGGGAAAATTGGCGGTAACGCGGCGATGATGTTCCTGAAGAACTACGACAAACTACGAGAACTGACTTCATATAACCGGGGGTCCCAGGGCGTTTCCTCAGAACTGGCATTGGTAAAGCAGAATACGACCAAGGGATTGTGGGCGCAGGTGACCTCCCAGCTGACCGAAGGGTTCATGCAGGCATACGAGGTGTTGGAACCCTCTATCCGCACTGTGCTCCGCACTTTTCTGGCAAAGTTCAAGGCTCCGGAATTTACCCGTGACCTGGTGTCCATCGGGAATGCCTTGTTGGACATCTTCACCGTGATCGGCAATATCGGCGCATGGGTGACCCGCAATTTCCATTGGATAGAACCGCTTGTCTTTACAGGCGTTGTCGCGACCCGGCTGTTCAAGGTGGCGGGAGCCCTGACGAATATCG
>OKWD01000101.1_pt1 | contig 15039 bp, 21 predicted proteins | sample 1607011 | NCBI WGS metagenome assembly OKWD01 (sample SAMN04414077, study PRJEB24778) | human gut metagenome | material: faecal | host: Homo sapiens | reverse complement strand
CATGTATACTGTCAGCATATAGGTCATATTTCTCTCTATAAGCCAAAGCTTTCTTCCAATCCTCACGTTTTTTGCCACTTCATACAAAGAAAGATAAGCACTGGCCTGCCCATACAAATCGCTATCATTCTTGATTATATATTCTGCATAATATATAGCGGAATCATATTGTTCTTGTTGTACATATACGTTAGACAAAGAATAAAAATAAGAATAATCATCCTTCTCTATATTATCTTTTACCGATAATAATAGTCCCAAGGCTTTTTGATATTCTTTCCGCTCCGAATAGATAATGCCCAAAATTACGGACAGCAGTCTGCTTCTCCTCCTTTGAATCAATCAACTCAGCCATTCGTAATCCTTGCAGGGTATAGTGTTCCGCACTATCAAGTTTTGCCAGCAATAAAAAACTATATCCGGCATCCAATAAAGATATGGCATAATTGGTACTGTCCTTTATTTCCTCAAAAGTGCGGACGGCATCTTTATAATACCTCAAACCCTTGGCATACAAGCCTTGTCTGAAATTGGCATTTCCTAGATGCGAATAGCACAAGGCCTTGTATTTAGGCTCATCCAGTTGCTTCATAGCCGTCAGCGCACACAGATAGCAACGAACAGCCGCGTCATATTCTTTCGCCTCACTATATTGCCTCCCCTGATAGAAGAAGGCTTTTGCTTTTTTCAATGAGTCTTCACTATGCCGATAGAATGCCAAAGCCGATGTGATAGGAGCATCGGTTATAGAACGATACGTTTTATCCAAAGCCTGCGTCAGCAAAAGGTTGTAGTATGCTTTCTGCTCCCTGTCTCTGCAATCATCGACAGAAAATTGCTGTAAAAAAAAGTAAAGCACTATCAGGATGTCTCTCCATATACGCCTCAGCCTCTCTTAAATAGTCCTGATGAATGGAATGCCGGTTGACACAAGAAACCGATAAGAATAATCCAACAAATAAAATTAGATTTCTCATAATACAAAATTTAAGGTTTATGCAAATATAACGGAATATTTTTTCCCGAAACAAGAATATGCTATAAAAACATATGAAAAGCCGGACAAACATCTCTGTCGCCCGGCTTTTTTATTATCAAAACAATCAAAGAAGCATCAATTTGCCATTTCAGAAATAAACTTGATGCGGACCAACCGGATTTCATCCTCCGTATAGTCATCACCCAATTCATCCATCGCGTCATCTATTTTGTCTGTTGTAGACTCCTTGAAGTAATCATAAATATCGTTCAAATGGTCTTCATCCATAATTTCCTCCAGGAAGTAATCAATATTCAGCTTGGTTCCTGAATAAACAATAGCCTCCACTTCATCCAATAATTCACCGAACTCCAACCCCTTTGACACTGCAATGTCGTCCAAGGCCACCTTCCGGTCAATAGCCTGAATGATGGATACCTTCAGTTTGGATTTATTGGCCACCGTACGGACACGCAAATCCTCCGGACGCTCTATTTCATTTTCCTCACAATGCTTCTTTATCAATACACAGAACTCCTGGCCATAACGTTTTGCCTTTCCGGCACCTACGCCCGGAATATTCTGCAATTCTTCCAAAGTCACCGGATAAATGGTAGCCATCGCCTCCAAAGAAGGATCCTGGAAAATAACATACGGCGGCACATCCAGTTTCTTGGACAGCTTCTTACGCAAATCCTTCAACATAGAGTAAAGCACGGGGTCTACTGCACAAGAGGCACCTCCCCGAACCGGAGTTTCTTCTTCCTCCTCCTCGAAATCATTATCTTCAACAATCTTGAAGGATTTCGGTTTTTTCAAGAATTTATGTCCTTCGGGGGTAACCTTCAACAGACCGTAATTCTCTACGTCTTTACTTAAATAACCCGCTATCAAAGCCTGACGGATGACAGCATTCCACATTTTTTCTTCTTCTCCCATGCCTGAACCGAATACTTCCAGTTCTTCATGTTTATGAGCAAGTACTTCTGACGTTTCCTTACCCAAAAGAATATCAATTATATAATCTGCTTTAAAGTTTTCTTTCACTGCTATGATTGCTTCAATCACAGCGCATAATGAATCCTGAGCCTCCACTTGCTTTTTAGGATTTAAACAGTTATCACAATTTCCACAATTCTCCTCTGTATATTCTTCCCCAAAATAATGTAACAATGATTTACGACGGCATATAGAAGACTCTGCGTATGCAGCTGTTTCCAACAGCAACTGTTTGCCGATTTCCTGCTCTGCCACGGGCTTTCCCTGCATAAACTTCTCCAGCTTCTGCAAGTCCTTGTTGGAATAGAACGTAATACACTGACCTTCCCCTCCGTCACGACCGGCTCTCCCCGTTTCCTGATAATAACCTTCCAGACTTTTCGGAATATCATAATGTATCACAAAGCGCACATCGGGCTTATCAATTCCCATTCCAAAAGCGATGGTAGCTACAATCACATCTATATCCTCTTTCAGGAACCCGTCTTGATTGGCTGTGCGTGTAGCAGAATCCATACCGGCATGATAAGCACGCGCATTGATTCCGTTAGCTTGAAGCACTTCGGCCAATTCTTCCACCTTCTTACGGCTCAAACAGTAGATAATACCTGATTTACCAGGATTAGCCTTGATAAACTTGATAATATCCCTGTCAATATTATTTGTCTTCGAGCGCACTTCGTAATACAGGTTCGGGCGATTGAAAGAGGACTTGAACTCCTGCGCATCCTGCATACCCAGATTTTTTTGAATATCCATACGCACTTTCGGAGTTGCAGTAGCAGTAAGGGCAATCACCGGCGCCTTTCCTATTTCATTAATAATAGGACGGATGCGACGGTACTCCGGACGGAAGTCATGCCCCCATTCCGAAATACAGTGTGCTTCATCCACCGCATAAAATGAGATCTTCACTCCTTTCAGGAAATCTACATTCTCCTCCTTTGTCAAGGATTCGGGAGCTACGTAGAGCAATTTGGTTTTGCCGCTCAGGATATCCGATTTAACCTGGTCTATAGCCGATTTGTTCAATGACGAATTTATAAAGTGTGCTACTCCGTCTTCCTCACTGAAATTACGCATGGCATCCACCTGGTTCTTCATCAATGCAATTAAAGGAGATATAACGATTGCTGTTCCATCCATGATAAGGGATGGCAACTGATAGCATAACGATTTACCACCGCCCGTAGGCATCAAAACAAATGTATCATTTCCGGCAAGCAGATTACGGATAATCGCTTCCTGATTACCTTTGAAAGTATCAAATCCAAAATACTTTTTTAATGCGTCCGTTAAATTTATATTCTCCGTCATTGTATCAATAGTTTTTCACGGTTTTCCCGATTTCTTGTTTTACATCTTTTGTTGTCTAACAAAGTTATAAACAAGTTCTCAAATTACACGAATATTTCGGGTAATATTTTTCAGAAGAATTGCATTTTTTCTTTCTCTCTCCCTTTATATCTTGATACTAAGCTGTTTGCATTCGCGAAATATTTGCCTTTCCCATCTGCTGTTTTGCAAAATCAAGTGTCACTTCGTACTTTTTCGCTTTCTGAGAGGGAATTTCAAACATAACGTCCATCATGATCGTTTCCACAATGGAACGTAATCCGCGTGCTCCTAACTTATACTCAATAGCTTTGTCTACAATATACTCGAATACTTCGGGTTGAAACTCCAGCTTGACCCCATCCATTTCAAATAATTTAACATACTGTTTGATAATGGAATTCTTCGGTTCCGTCAAGATATTGCGCAAAGCGGTTCTATCCAACGGATTCAGATAAGTCAAGATGGGCAGACGGCCTATGATTTCAGGAATCAGCCCGAATGATTTCAAATCCTGAGGGGCAATATATTGCATCAAGTTGCCGCGATCTATCTTCACCACGTCCTTTGCCGCGCTATAACCTACCACATGCGTATTCAAACGTTGCGCAATTTTGCGTTCAATACCATCAAATGCCCCACCACAATAAACAGAATGTTTTTCGTATTGACCGGAATCATTTTCTGGTCGGGGTGTTTACGTCCTCCCTGAGGTGGTACATTCACGATAGATCCTTCCAGCAGTTTCAACAGACCTTGTTGTACACCTTCACCACTTACATCACGAGTAATGGAGGGGTTATCTCCTTTACGGGCAATCTTGTCAATCTCATCAATAAATACGATGCCTCTTTCAGCTTCCGCCACATTATAATCCGCTACTTGAAGCAGACGGGTTAAAAGACTCTCAATATCTTCACCCACATATCCGGCCTCTGTCAGCACGGTGGCGTCAACAATGGTAAACGGCACATGCAATAATTTGGCAATAGTGCGTGCCAGCAAGGTTTTTCCCGTTCCCGTACTACCTACCATAATGATATTGGACTTTTCAATCTCTATATCATCCTTATCCACTTTTTGGAGCAGACGCTTGTAATGATTGTAAACGGCAACGGAAAGATAGCGTTTGGCGTCATCCTGACCAATAATGTATTGGTCAAGAAATTCCTTGATTTCCTTTGGCTTCGGAAGTTCCTTCAAGTTCAACTCACCCGGTGCACTTTTTTTTGATGCATGGCTTCCTGCATAATTTCATATGCCTGCTCCGAGCAACTGTCACAAATGCAGCCGTTCATTCCGGTTATCAGAAATCCGACTTCATTTTCCGAACGTCCGCAGAAACTACATTTCCTTCTACTGTTTCTAGGTGTTTTATTATCTTCCAATGTTTATTCCTTTAAATATCCAAGTTTCCTAATGCGTCTTTAAGAAAGAAGCCTGCATGAAATGATAGCGGGAACCTGGGTTGTTTTTAGTACTGTTATTCTTATCGAATGGAAATAAATACATTATAGAGCAGCCGGTTTGCGTGACAGCACCTCATCAATCATACCATATTCCTTAGCTTCCTGAGCTGTCATCCAGTAGTCACGGTCAGAGTCTGCCCATACTTTATCAAAATCCGTATGAGAATGGTCTGCAATAATGGTATACAGTTCTTTCTTCAACTTTTGGATTTCACGGGCCGTGATCTCAATATCCGAAGCTTGTCCTTGCGCGCCTCCCATCGGCTGATGAATCATCACACGTGAATGAGTCAACGCAGAACGTTTACCTTCTGTTCCCGCAACCAACAGCACGGCTGCCATCGAAGCGGCCATACCTGTACAGATCGTGGCAACATCACTATTAATGAACTGCATGGTATCATAAATACCTAATCCGGCGTAAACAGATCCTCCGGGAGAATTGATATAAAATAGATATATCTTTACCAGACTCTACTGAGTCCAAATATAAAAGCTGCGCCTGGAGTGTATTGAGCTGTATAATCATCAATCTGTGTACCCAGAAAATAATTCTGTCCATCATCAGTCGGGAAAACACATCCAACTGAGTCACATTCAACTGACGCTCCTCCAAAATGTAAGGATTCAGATATCCTTGCGACTTGATGACATCATCCAGCACCATACTGTTCATCCCCAAATGCTTGGTAGCAAATTTTCTAAAATCATCCATAATCTAATGGTTTAGTTATTAGTAACAAAAAAGGGTTTTCAACCTCTATTTTTCAAACAAACAAAAGTACAAAAAAATACGGTTAACGTATCCAATACTCTTATCTATAACGAAAATTTATGGTCAAAAACCCCTTTTTTAGAAAGTTTTAGCAATCACTTACTTCGACTTACTAAGTTATTATTCAAACATTTTGTTGAATTCTTCCATAGAAACCGTTTTGTGGTTTAAAGTAGCCTTAGCTTTCAATGCGGCAGAAAGTTTGCTTTCAGCAGCACGGTTTACCAAACCTTCTACAGATTCCTGCTTCTTCAACATTTCTTTTGCATAGTTCTCTAGAACTTCTTCAGGGATATTCAACATTCCGTATTGAGCAAACTGAATGCGAGTTGCTTCCTTGGCCATATTCATCACATCGGCTTGTTCCACTTTAATCTCATTATTCTTGAGCAATTGCTCTTTAATCAGATGCCAAGTCAGTTCTTCAATACTCTTGTCATAGTTTTCAGCGACAAAAGCTTCACCCTTCTCTTCATTATTCAGCAACATGATACGCTTCAGTAATGCATCGGGGAATTCCAACTTACCAATCTTATTAACCAAATATTCACGAACATCGATCAAGAATTTATAATCGCTATCTGATTCGAACTGCTTTGCAATTCCTTCTTTGATCTTAGCGCGGAATTCTTCCTCACTGCTTACAGTGCCTTCGCCAAATACATTGTCGAACAATTCCTGGTTCAACTCAGCGGGAACCATACGGGTGATCTCTTCCACCTGGAAGCTGAAGTTACCTTTCACACCGGCAACTTCCTCTTTCTTTATCTTCAATAAAGAAGAAAGTTCAGCTTCATTATTATCAAATGCTACAGCAGGATTAAATACCAGCACATCATTTACTTTAGCACCGTTAAATATAGCCTTTTGCTCATCATTCTTCATATAAGCCGGCATCATTACCGCACCTTCTACCTGAATACCGCCTTCTTTAGTATTTCCATTTTCATCCAATTCAGCCAACAGACCTTTAATCATGTCTTTGTCTTCATACTGCTCTACTTTATCATATTTTGCAGCACGCTGAGTATACATTTTAACCTGCTGTTCTATCAGTTCGTCTGAAACTTCGATAGTATAGTAATCCACTGTATCCGCAGCTGAGATTTCAGCTGTAAATTCAGGAGCCAAAGCGATGTCGAACACAAATTCAAAATCTTCTTGCGTATCGAAATCGATAGGTTTCATCTTTTCTTCATTAGGCAACGGCATACCCAACATATTCACTTTGTTGTCGCGGATATATTCGTTTACCTTTTCCTGCATCATTTTATCAACCTCTTCTACAAGGACAGACTTGCCAAATTGTTTTTTAATCAAACTCATAGGCACCATACCCGGACGGAATCCCGGAATATTAGCTTTCTGACGGTAAGTCTTCAGTGTCTTTTCTACTCTTGCCTGATAATCAGCTTTTTCCAGTTTTAAAGTAAGCAATGCACTCACTTTGTCAACGTTTTGCAATGAAATATTCATTCTGAACTTTATTTATTTAATTATTACTTCTTTCTGTTTTTCACCAAAGAGGTTGCAAAATTAGTGTTTAATCTTTCAATAACCAAATACACAGACTAAAAAATACTAATTGACAGCAGAAAGTATCCATTTAAAATGACTGACTAAGAAACCGATTCAAAAAAAGAAAAAAAGTTGTTTTTCTTCTTGCAAATTCAAAATTTATGCGTTCCTTTGTGCCCGACTGGTGATACTAATTATAGCTAGTGATTTTTATTACAAGGTTTTACTTTTGTACGAATAGCACTTACGTAAACTCTCTGTCGTTCGAATCCCCTACTTCATTAATAATCACCACTCAGAGAGTATTTTTTATTTTAATTATTTTTATTTTTTCACTATGAACATGTATGTTGGAAACCTTAACTACCGTGTTAAGGAAGGAGATTTGGAACAAGCAATGGCGGCTTATGGAGTTGTTACTTCTGTAAAAGTTATCAAAGACCGCGAAACAGGTAAATCTAAAGGATTTGCATTTGTTGAAATGGAAAATGACGCAGAAGCAGCCCAGGCCATGAATGAACTGAACGGTTCGGAATTCATGGGACGCCAATTGGTAATCAAGGAAGCAAGACCTAGAGACTAAGTACTTATCTGATACAATCAAAAAAAAGCTCTGAGCAAATTCAGAGCTTTTTTTTTTATATCCCACATCTCCGGTTTTATACATTTTTTCCCTGCCTGTCCTTTTCCGCCAATTGAAAATCCTTACGGCGAAGCACAAAATTAGTGCCTAGATATTTCTCACGGACAACAGGATTTTCCGCTAGTTCTTCAGGGGTTCCCTGAAACAGAATTTTTCCTTCAAACAACAGATACGCACGGTCGGTCAAGCGTAACGTTTCCAATGCATTATGGTCGGTAATTAAAATACCGATATTTTTATCTTTCAATTTCCATACAATATGCTGGATATCCTCTACGGCAATAGGATCTACTCCTGCAAACGGTTCATCCAACATAATGAACTTAGGGTCGATAGCCAGACAACGCGCAATCTCCGTACGACGACGCTCGCCTCCTGAAAGCTGGTCTCCCAAATTCTTACGTACTTTCTGCAAACGGAACTCGGCAATCAAGCTTTCCAGTTTGTCCTTTTGATATTCCGGAGTAGTATTAGTCAACTCCAGCACAGAGGCAATATTATCCTCCACGCTCATCTTACGAAAAACTGAAGCCTCCTGTGCTAAATATCCAATGCCATTCTGAGCACGCTTATATACAGGATAACTGGTAATATCCAAGTCATTTAGGAATATATGCCCCTCATTCGGCACGATAAGTCCCGTAGTCATATAAAACGAAGTAGTCTTACCGGCACCATTCGGTCCCAACAACCCTACAATCTCTCCCTGCTTCACATCAAAAGAAACATGACTTACTACCGTACGCTTGCCGTATTTCTTCACCAGATTTTCTGTACGAAGTATCATACGGTTGTCATCGGTCACTGTATTTTGTTGTTCTATTTCCTGCTCTGACATATCCATGTATTTTGCGACAAAATACTAAAAAAGTTTAGGAAACGCATAACAGAACAGAAAATCAGAACTTCTTTTGCATTTATATAGACAAAAAAGGCTACTTTTGCAGGAAATTGTGAAAACTATGATGATAAGACCCATAACAACCGTAGGGAAATATATCATGCTGATGGGGCGTACTTTTGCTCGTCCGGAACGTATGCATATGTTTTTCAAGCAATATCTCAATGAGATGGTACAGTTGGGAGTAAATTCCATCGGTATTGTACTGCTTATTTCTTTTTTCATTGGTGCCGTAATTACCATTCAAATCAAATTAAACATCGAAAGCCCGTGGATGCCCCGTTTTGTGGTAGGCTACACCACCCGCGAAATCATGTTGCTGGAATTCTCCTCCTCCATCATGTGCTTGATCCTGTCAGGAAAGGTAGGTTCTAATATTGCCTCCGAAATAGGAACCATGCGTGTAACCCAACAGATTGATGCATTGGAAATCATGGGGGTCAATTCCGCCGGATACCTTATTCTTCCTAAAATTATAGCTTTGATGACAATGATTCCTTTTTTGGTTATTTTCAGCATATCTTCGGGGATTATTGGTGCCTTTTGCACCTGTTGGTTCGGAGGAGTCATGAATGCCGAGGATCTGGCCTATGGGCTGCAATATAGTTTTCAGGAATGGTTTGTATGGTGCAGTTTTATTAAATCTATCTTTTTCGCTTTCATCATTTCCAGTGTATCTGCTTATTTCGGTTACACGGTAGAAGGAGGTTCTATTGCAGTAGGTAAAGCCAGTACAGATTCTGTAGTAATGAGCAGTGTACTCATTCTATTTTCCGATTTAGTATTAACACAACTTTTAATGGGATGATACAAGTTAAATCATTATATAAATCATTCGAGGGAAAAGACGTATTGGTGGATATCAATGCTACTTTTAACAATGGTAAGACCAATCTGATTATCGGTCAGAGCGGTTCCGGGAAGACGGTATTAATGAAGTGTATCGTCGGTTTGCTGACTCCTGAGAAGGGCGAGATTCTGTATGACGGACGCAACTTCCTCAACATGAATAAAAAAGAAAAAAAGACATTGCGCCGCGAAATGGGAATGATTTTCCAAAGTGCCGCCTTGTTCGACTCTCTTACCGTACTAGAGAATGTAATGTTTCCATTGGATATGTTCTCAAACGATACGTATCGTGACCGCGTAAAAAACGCGCCCAATTCTGCCTGGACCGTGTGAACCTGATTGAGGCACAAAGCAAATATCCGGGAGAAATCAGTGGTGGTATGCAAAAGCGTGTAGCAATTGCACGTGCCATAGCTTTAAATCCCCAGTATTTGTTTTGTGATGAACCTAATTCCGGCCTGGACCCTAAAACCTCCCTGGTAATTGATGAACTGATTCATGACATAACTACAGAGTATAATATGACCACTATTATCAATACTCACGATATGAATTCCGTTATGGGAATCGGCGACAGTATTCTCTATATTTATCAAGGACATAAGGAATGGGAAGGAACAAAAGATGATGTGTTCACTGCTACCAATGAACGGCTGAATAATTTTATCTTTGCATCTGATCTGCTCCGCAAGGTGAGAGAAGTGGAAGAACATAGAAAATAATGATAAAATGATTAGTGGTTAATAACCAGCGGATATCACGGTGAAACCCATTAACCCACTAATCATTAACCACTATTCTTATTTCTGTCTGATAAAGATATTTATCGGCGTTCCTGACAAATTCCATTTCTCACGTATCTTGTTTTCAAGGAAACGCTTATAAGGCTCTTTCACGTATTGCGGCAAATTAGCAAAGAACACAAAAGAAGGAACCTGTGTGTTTGGCAACTGCGTACAATATTTAATCTTGATATACTTACCTTTATTTGAAGGAGGCGGATAAGCCTCGATCAACGGAAGCATTTCTTCATTCAGACGAGCTGTCGGAATACGGGTAGTACGTGCCTGATATACCTCTTTTGCAGTTTCCAGCACCTTGAAAATACGTTGTTTTGTCAAAGCGGAAGCAAAGATGATAGGAAAATCAACAAACGGTGCCAGACGGGAACGAATGGCTTCCTCATAAGTTTTCATCACTTTGGCATTCTTGTTCTCTACCAAGTCCCATTTGTTCACCACTACCACCAAACCTTTCTGATTACGTTGAATGAGAGAGAAGATATTCAAATCCTGTCCTTCAATGCCGCGGGTGGCATCCAGCATAAGAATACACACATCCGAATTCTCAATAGAACGGATAGAGCGAATGACAGAATAATATTCCAAATCCTCGCTTACCTTATTCTTCTTACGGATACCGGCAGTATCTACCAGATAAAAGTCAAAACCAAACTTTTCATAACGGGTATAAATAGAATCGCGGGTAGTACCTGCAATCTCTGTTACAATATTACGGTCCTCCCCGATAAAGGCATTGATGATAGAAGATTTTCCGGCATTCGGACGCCTACTACTGCAAAACGAGGGATATCCTCATCCAGCAGTTCTTCACCCTCCTTACTGAATTTACCTACCACCAGATCCAACAATTCCCCTGTACCGCTTCCGCTTAATGCAGAAATACAATAGGGATCACCCAGCCCCAATTTATAAAATTCGGCAGCATTATATTGCAGTTCATTATTATCAGTCTTGTTAGCTACCATAATAACAGGTTTCTTTGTACGCCGCAAAATAGAGGCTACAGCCATATCCAAATCGGTAACCCCGTTCACTACATCCACAAACAAAACAAGATTACATCCGCTTCATCTATGGCAAGACTTACCTGTTTACGGATCTCTTCCTCAAAAACATCATCCGAGTTTACTACCCATCCACCGGTATCAACGACAGAAAACTCATGTCCCACCCATTCCGACTTGCCATACTGACGGTCGCGGGTAGTTCCTGCCTGCTCGTTTACAATTGCCTGACGAGTTTTGGTCAGACGATTAAAAAGTGTAGACTTTCCCACATTGGGGCGTCCTACGATTGCTACTAAATTTCCCATTTTCTTTCTTGTTTACGGCTATCACAGTCGATTTTAATCCATTTGATACCCAAAGTTCTTTAATTCTTTGTCCGAGCTTCTCCAATCCTTATCAACTTTCACAAAGGTTTCCAGATAAATAGACTTTTGGAAAAAATGTTCCAACGTTTTACGAGCCTCTGTAGCCACCTTCTTCAATGCCCTGCCCTGCTTACCTATAATAATACCTTTTTGCGATTCACGTTCCACATAAATCACAGCATTGATATGGATACTCTTAGCATCTTCCTTAAAGTGCTCCACTACCACTTCTACAGAATAAGGAATCTCCTTATCATAATAAAGCAAAATCTTCTCGCGGATAATCTCGGTGACAAAGAAACGCGCCGGTTTGTCTGTCCACTGATCCTTACCGAAATAGGGGGGTGAATCGGGCAGCAATTCCTTGATACGCTTCATTACCGTATCCACATTGAATTTAGAAGTAGCGGAAATCGGAATAATTTCAGCTTGAGGAAGCTGTTCGTGCCACGCTTCCACCAACTTGACCAAGTCTTCCTGATTGGTCAAATCTATTTTATTAATTAACAATAAGACAGGAACCTTGACATTACGGACTTTTTCTATAAAGTCCGCATTTTTATCCGTTTTCTCCACCACATCTGTCACATACAGCAATATATCCGCGTCCACCAATGCCGACTCTGAGAAGTTCAACATAGATTCCTGTAACTTGTAGTTTGGCTTCACTACTCCCGGAGTGTCCGAGAATACAATCTGCATATCGTCCGTATTCAAGATTCCCATGATACGATGACGAGTTGTCTGCGACTTGAACGTTGCAATAGAAATACGTTCCCCCACCAGCAAATTCATCAGTGTCGACTTGCCTACGTTGGGGTTTCCTACTATGTTTACAAATCCTGCCTTATGCATAATTCTTTCATTTTATTGGTTACAGACAAAAAACGCATCGGAATACGGATGCGTTCATTTGTATTTGTAGTTTAATGATTATTATCTCTTACTACCATCGTAACCCCATTTCACATAAACGGCTCCATAGGTAAAACCTGCGCCGAAAGCTGTAAATATCAGGTTATCTCCTTTCTTCAGCTGCTTTTCGTAATCCCAAAGACACAACGGAAGTGTAGCACCACTGGTATTACCATATCGCTGAATATTAATCATTACCTTTTCCAAGGGAACTTCCAAGCGAGAGGCTACCGCATCAATAATACGCAGATTAGCCTGATGAGGAATTACCCAGTCGATATTATCTTTATTCAAACCATTCTTTTCGGCAATAGTCGCTGTAATATCCGACATATTGGAAACAGCATATTTAAATACTGTTCTTCCTTCCTGATAAAGATAATGCATCTTATGATCAACAGTGAAATAAGAAGGAGGACATACAGAACCACCGGCTTTCATGTGAAGAAAAGGAAGTCCCTTACCATCTGTACGAAGAATAGAATCCATAATACCATAATCTTCTGTAGTAGCTTCCACCATACATGCTGCTGCACCATCACCAAAGATAGGGCAAGTTGCACGATCCTGGTAGTTTACCATAGATGACATCTTATCTGCACCGACAATAATAATCTTTTTATGTCTTCCCGATGCGATAAGTGAAGCAGCAGTTTCCATTAAATACAAAAAGCCGCAGCAGGCAGCCTGCAAATCAAATGCAAATGCATTTTTCAATCCCAGCTTATCACACAGGATAGAAGCAGTGGAAGGGAAATGATAGTCAGGAGTAGTAGTTGCTACGATTACTGCATCAATGTCATCCGGATTAGAAGCTGTTTTCTGCATCAGTTGTTTGGCAGCCTTACGCGCCATATACGATGTACCTAATCCTTCTTCATTCAGAATACGTCTTTCTTTAACTCCGATTCGAGTCATAATCCATTCATCATTGGTATCTACCATTCTTGAAATCTCTTCGTTAGTCAAGACATAATCTGGTACATATCCACCGACTCCTGTTATTACTGCATTTATTTTTTCCATCATTCCAATTTAATTAGTTTATACCCTTACAAAAAATAGCCGACAGAGCCGAAGCTCGCCGGCTTTATTTTATAAAACGTACAAACGTGTTTAAAGCTACTGATTAGACAGCAGCTTCTTTTTCGATTGCTAACTTACCTCTATAATAACCGCAAGCTCCACATACAGTGTGGTAAACATGCCATTCGCCGCAGTTAGGACAGATAGCTAAAGTAGGAGCAACTGCTTTATCATGAGTTCTTCTCTTTGCAGTTCTCGTTTTTGATTGTCTTCTTTTAGGATGTGCCATTTTTCTAAACTTTAATTATTATCTAATATTTTCTTTAATTCATTCCATCTCGGATCTATTTCCTGGGGCCCTTCGCTGATATCTCCTTCGGGTAACTCCACCGCTATGTCATCATCATCTTCATCATCCGCCGAAATGCGCAAATGCTTACTCAGCTTGCCAAACCATGCCTTTGTTGCATTTCCCAGGCGCATGTACATGCTTCATGGGAATATTCAAGGCTATAAACTCATACAAAAACCATGCGATGTTAATATACCCATCTTCTTCAGGTACTACAACTATATCGCCCTCTTCCGCAAATGAAGAACCTAACTTTACTTTCAGTTTATCTGAAGTTGAAACAGGTAATTCCATTTCATCCAAGCAACGGTCACACGGTACAATGACAAAGCCTTCAGTTTTGAAAATCCAACAAGAAAAACAACCGGATGTCTTTTTCACATTCAGTTCTACTGCCAGTTTCCCTTTCTGTACTTCCGGTCCATCCAGATCTACAAAGAATTGATTATCCAGCGTAAACTCATACTTAGCAGAGTCCGCTTTCATATTCTTCAATTCAATCTTATATTTATCAAACTTTCCCAAAGCAATACTATATAAATCGGGCGACAAAGATACGAATAATATTCCAATATGTATAATATAAGTGCGTATTTTTCAAATATAAATTAGACATATATTATTTTTAGCGCATAATTTAGCGTTTTTTGAAGTGTGTTTGCCTTTCATATCTCATATCAGTGATTTTCATTGTACACTTCTTCCCTTTATACTCCACTATCCCTTTTCGGCTCATACAGCTTGCATAAAGACTCTATAATCATCTCCCGGTTCTCTATCAGGGCAGGCCTTCAGACCTGCCTGTTCTATTTCCAGTCCCTATTCCAAGGCATAAGTACCCGGCGAGGGTTTCCGGAACCGCCCCTGCCGGAGAAAAGACATGGCGGAGCTTCCGGACAGTTCCGTGGGAAAGGTATCCACACCCACGGGAAAGATAAGGTTTTTAACTAATTCCCCCAAGTTTTCAAACTGAGCCGAAAAAACGGTAGAGGCCACATTTCATGCGTGCGTATACAAAAAAAAGCCTCCGGAACTTCTTCAAGTCCGGAGGCTTCAATCAAACGGCGGCTACCTACTCTCCCACTGTGACGCAGTACCATCGG
>OKWD01000099.1_pt1 | contig 15136 bp, 18 predicted proteins | sample 1607011 | NCBI WGS metagenome assembly OKWD01 (sample SAMN04414077, study PRJEB24778) | human gut metagenome | material: faecal | host: Homo sapiens | reverse complement strand
CATTCAATGCTAAAATCAAAGCATTTAGAGCACAGTTCAGAGGAGTAAGAGATAGAGCTTTTTTCTTATATAGACTTGCTAAATTATATGCTTAAATATAAAATCCCTCAGATTGTTACGTTGACCCGGAAAATGGCGGGTGGAGATTACAATGGAATTACAAAAGAAGGCTCACCCGATAAATCAGGGGGAAAATTCTTTAATTCTATAGAAAATTTGCACCTTTGTACCATGAACAATCAAGGACTATTAGCATTGGCACAGTTGATTCTGCCATCAGAGATACTTTCAAATTTTGAAGTAGTACGTGTAGAAGAAGAGGCATCCCTTATCCGCATCTATCTTGATGAATCGGTTAAGGCTGAATATAAAGAGAACCCAGAGATTGAATCCAAAGGGTTCTGTGAAGCCGTAACTATACGTGACTTTCCAATCCGCGATAAAGGTGTTGACCTAATTGTCAGAAGACGCAAATGGTATGACAAGCAGAATAACCGATACTTCTCCGACTCTTACGACCTGAAGGCTGAAGAAACCCGCTACTCCAAGGAGTTTGCGGCTTTTTTAAAAGGAGTGTATGGAGACGATTCCTACGACCTCCCGTTCGCTTGACCGCTATTATCACATAAACGGGGATACGTTTGAAAAGCAATACAAGGAAGTGCTCAGCGGCTATCGTGAATGGTCAGAACTCTCACATGCAGAAGACTGGCTTGTCTTTCCAGAGAACATTGGTGAAAGCATCTGCATTGACGAAACGGCTCCAAGCAACGGTGAGCTGTACACTATAGTAAGCAACAGATCTTCACGTGGAGGTAAAGGTACCATCATTGCTATTGTAAAGGGTGTGGCGGCAGATGCTGTCACGGAAGCACTTATGCGCATTGACGAGGACAAGAGACTGTTGGTTAAGGAGATAACAATGGATATGTCGAATTCCATGCGACTTATAGCCAGACGCTGTTTCCCGAATGCAATGCGTACCATAGACCGCTTTCATATACAGAAACTTGCATGTGATGCCTTGCAGGAGATGCGCATCGCGCATAGATGGGATGCCATTCAAGCAGACACGGATGCCAGGGAAGAAGCCAAATGCCTGGGCGAAGCATACACTCCAATTGTGCTTGCAAATGGTGATACCCACAAGCAGTTGTTGGCTCGCAGCAGATATCTGCTTTTTAAATCTGCCGACAAATGGACGGAAAGTCAGAGACAAAGAGCTGAGGTGCTCTTTGAAACGTATCCTGATCTTAAAGAAGCCTATTCGCTTACACATTCCCTAAGAATGATATTTTCCAAGAATACCGTCAAAGATGCAGCAAGACTCTCGCTTGCACGATGGTACAACAAAGTGGACGACTCTGGCTTTAAGAGTTTCAATGTTATTGCCGCCACACTTTACGAGCACTATGATGAAGTCTTGAACTTCTTTGTAAACAGGGCAACTAATGCATTTGCAGAGTCTTTTAATGCTAAAATTAAGGCGTTTAGAGCTGCTTTAAGAGGAGTAACGGATATAAAATTCTTTCTTTTCAGACTTACAAAGCTGTATGCTTAATCCCCCAGGTTTATCGGGTGAGCCCTAAGTTCTTTTATGTCTTCCCAGTCCTTAGAAGGCTGTTATTAAATAATAAAAGCGTGAACTGCAAATGCCACGTCTTAAATCGAAGGTCGTAGGAAACCTGTAGTACAGATATGGATATAGCAGCCCACGCTATAGCGTGAGAACCACTATGCCTTCCTTGTACTACATCTGAAAATTTCCTACGTTTTCGATTTACAAGATAAGCATAACGCTTCTTTCTTTTCTAAATATGTCTTGGATAGAGTTGTCTCAATCCGATTGCAAATATACGAAAAAACTAATCAATAAACTCTTTTCCTGATTAGAAAAGAAATTGCTATTCAGTAAATTATATAACTTGAACCTTATGACCGCATTTGGCGACTGCATAATATGCACATAAAAAACGGCCTCGAATGATTATTCCGAGACCGTTTCTGTCAAATTCAAGTTATATCAGTCCTTTATATGGCAAGCGCGTTTTCAAAGGTGCGTCTTGTGGAATGTCATAAATATTGCTTTTCTATCTCTTCTGTCTTGTATAGAGGAAGAAAGCCGTTTTTGTCGTAATACTTAAGCACCCTTTCCTCGTTGTACGCATCCACTACGATAAAGCGGCATCCCGTTTTATTGTCCTCGTGACGGAACCAGTCTTTTATAAAGGTCATCAGTTGCTGTCCTACATGGCTCGGTGTGCCCTGATATTCCCGGTTTACCCCCAGTCTTCCTATCAGTACAGCCGGGTAGCTACGCCCACGTTTTGGGTTTACGATATTACGTTACAAACGATTTTTGTCATTGGAAGAGATTAATTTGGTCTTGATGCTGTCATTAGCCAAGGTAAACAACGCTACAATACGGTGCGGAAATTCAGTCGTCACCCAACAATAAGTTTTCCCTAAAAGTTCATCCGCATATAAATCGGCATCATGAAGGAAAAAATCATCAAGATCATCCTCGCCGCAAGTGAAAGGGAGACACTTTTCCCGCACTTCCCTATATAGGCAGGCATGACGCAATCATCGTATAAAGAAATCCCGTCCATTGTTAGTTGAATCGGAATGAACGGGATTTCTCCAATACCTTTTGTAGCCGTTTCTTGGCCGCCACGGACAACTGTGGAGTTACCTTTACGGCATTCTTTTCTGCATTACGCACGAAATCTTCTGCCGTAGCACCTTCCAAAACCGGAATATTCTTAATCGTTATAACCATAATCATTAATTTTATGCAAATACTACTTTATTACCATACAACAAAATGGTACGCAGAATTTAACAATAACAGGGTTATATCAATTCACAAACAATTTGCCACTTTTTTATGTGGTTATTCTAACCATATTACATTCCTCTTACTATCCTGTCGTCGCTCCCTCGCCGGTTAGATTTTCCCATGCAAAGGTACAGCGGTCGTCCGGCGTCAAGCACCACTGTGCTAACGGCTCTTGAATTTGCCCGGCAGCCTTCCGCAAATCAAAGATGGCCTTTCAGTTCCCCGACATGCCGTGCCTGTCGGGTTGGGTATTCCGTGAAATTCCCGGCCGTTTGCTTGCCTTTCCGTCCTTTCCCCGCTGTCTGGCTTGCATGTAAAATCTCTCCCGGCAAGGAAAGCCGAAAGGCTTCCGAAGGGAGGGAAAAGAAAAGCAAGTTCAACAAATTAAAATTCAAGGTTATGCACAGCAAGATTTTTCAAATTACTCGAACACGAGTGGACAAGGACGACTACATGAACGAGGACACCCTCATGCAAGGCGATGACAGCTTTTTCGATTATTGTGCCGAGATTGACGACGAAGAACGCCAGTACCATATCGACAACTTGGTAAACAACATTCTGCCCAAAGGCATGTTCGAACTTGTTTCCGACGATACCATACGCTACAATGGCGGTGCGGCACAATGGAGAGAAGAGTTTGTCGCAGACATTCGAAGCAGGGCGGAAGCCATTACCCCCGAAAGCGTACAGGAATGGATTGGCCCGGTCTATCAGCTTGAAAAATTTCTGAAAAACCCGCTCGATACCGCCTACTGGTTCTACATGGACGAGAGGGAGTGCAATCCCACGCCGAGCAATCCTACGAGTTCCTGCGGCAGGTATGCGAATTTGAACCCGGCACGCTACTCTATATCGGCGGTGTTATCGACTATCATTTTTAACCTCAAAATGCAAAACGATGAAAGGTACGGAACATTTCAAACAGACTATCAAGGAATACTTGGACGGCAGGGCGCAGACAGACGAACTTTTTGCTGTCTCCTATGCCAAAGAAAACAAGAACTTGGACGATTGTATCACGTTTATTCTCAATCAAGTAAAGGCAAGCGGCTGTTGCGGAATGACTGACGACGAGGTGTGGTCGCTCGCCATTCATTACTATGATGAAGACAACATCGACGTAGGAAACCCCATTAGCTGCGGTGTCGTGGTCAACCACAAAGTAGAACTGACCGAAGAAGAAAAGGCACAGGCACGAAAGGAGGCGCTGAAAGCCTATCAGGAGGAAGAAATGCGCAAGATACAGCAACGCCACAGCAAGCCGAAGCCGACTGCCAAAGCCGCACAGAGCAACCAAACAGAACTTTCACTTTTCGATTTCTGACCATGAAAGCACGAACGAAATTCCAACATAAAGGTAGTAGCCGCCAACAGGCGGTTACTGCCTATCACGGAGAAGCAAACAGAATGGGCGTTCCGTCATACCGTCGGACATTACGCTTTTCGCACGCCCAGCGGACAAACGACCTGCCTCGATTGCGGGTATCGGTGGAACGAGACGAAAACTAAACATTGCCATTGTCCGAACTGCCATGCCAAACTGACGCTCAAAGACACGCTTTGCCGCAAGACGGACGAGAAAAGTTATTTTCCGTCATCACCACACAGGACGGATTTCAGGTACAGCGGATTTTCAGAATGACCGTTTATTATCACAAGAGCCGGAAAGCTCGGACGGACGTGTGCGAAGTGGCGAGGTATTGGTTGGACGAGAACGGTAAAACTGCTCTGACGGCCTTACAACGGGCAATGGGACGTTACTTGGATTGTTTTCTGTACGGGTCGGGATTGGAACTGCGGAACGACAACTATGTTTATAAATATATTGCGGATTGTTACGTTTATCCGAGATATACATCTATTCCGAAATTACGACGCAATGGTTTGAAAGGTTCGTTCGCCGACATCGCCCCGCAAAAGCTGATGAAAGCTCTGCTGTCTGACAGCCGTGTGGAAACGATACTCAAAAGCGGACGTAAACGCGACCTCAAGTATTTTATAGACCACCCGCAGGATTTGGATTTCTGTTGGCCGTCCTACAAAATCGTGTTACGCCAGAAGTATCGGATAAAAGACATGGGAATATGGACAGATTATCTCCGTATGCTCGACAGGTGCGGCAAAGACTTGCACAACGCCCACTATGTTTGCCCTGCCGATTTGAAAGCCGAACACGACAAGTACCAGAACAAGGTGCGTATTCTCCAAGAGCAGAAAAAACGCATGGAGCAGATGAAACGGGCAAGGGAAAACGAGGCACGTTTCAGGGAGTTGAAAGGCAAGTTCTTCGGTCTGGAGTTCACGGACGGGACGATAGTCGTCCGTGTGCTGGACAGCGTGGAAGCCTACTACGACGAGGGCAATGCGTTGCATCACTGCGTAGGACAGTGCGAGTATTACCTCAAGCCGAATACGCTGGTATTCTCCGCACGGATAGAAAACAAGAGGGTCGAGACCGTAGAGTTGAGCCTCGAAACATTCAAGGTGCTGCAGTCGAGAGGGCTGTGTAACAAAAATACGAAATACCATAAACGGATTATGAACCTTGTGCATAAGAACATCGCACTTGTCCGAAAACGTATGACCGCCTGATACCGGCTGCTGTCGGTCAACCACCTGCCAATCGGGACAGGTGGTTGTTTATATTCCGGCCGTTGCCGCATACTTTTGTAGGCAGCTATCTTCACTTGAATAGCCCAATCAGCCATTTATATGCCATGAGCAGGCAGGACGTTTATAGTTTGCTTCTCCCTTTTATACCGTCGGATTATCATTTCCTCGAAGCCCGTCACCGCCACAGGCTGTTTTTACCGTGCAAAGGTACGGCGGACGAACGGCTGACCAAGTATCGCAGAGCTACCTTGCTGAAATTTGACGAAAACTTTCCGAAATCACAGATCCCGGTATTTCATAAAATTTCATCGGCGGTTCCTTGTTTGCGGTTCTTGCTTCCGCCGTCGGGTATCGCACATAAAAACCGACCCTGCGGCGGGCTGAAAAGCTCGGAACAAAGGGAAATAAAAAAACGAAACGATGACAACAACAGAACAAATTATCGCAGTAGCCACAGGATTGGGCTGGCAAGCATCGACAACGAAGTACGAAAATAGAGTGGTGTTCGATTTTCAGCAATATACGCCCAAAGGGCAGGATTTCAACGTCTCTGTTGAAATGAAAGACGGGGATTTCGACAGGTTTCTGTGTGAATTGGAAAATTTCTACGAAGCTTCGACCCCGACTATGAAACCTACCTGTGGATAGGCAATGACGGGCACGGCAAAAACGGTGCGCCCTACCACATCAAAGACATCGTAACCGATATGGAAGAAGCCGAGAAAATGATAGAAACCCTGTATGAAACATTAAAAAAAGCAATAGCATGAGAATGAAAACACTTTACACAAAAGATGCGGAAAGGACAGGAATAAGCCGCTTTCCAAATTTCCACAAGACAGGAAGCATCACCGGAATGAAAGAACTGTATTATGGCAAAAACGCCCTTTTGGTACGTTGTGGCAATTACATCTACAATGTATCGAGCGAACCCGAAATTTATTATAACATAGCACATTAAATGATATTCATTATGGAAAGGACAAGTTGTAAGACGGATTTTCAGAGTTGGAAAGGTATAATGGCTCTAAAATTACTCTGCTGCAATATAATTGCAGGCCGTTTTGATTGGAAGAAATATTGTACGCCACAACCTTACTGTGGTCAGGATATTTGCGTCATACCATTACATTGCTCCTACGGACAGATAGGCTATACCGTGTATTTCCCTTATGCTGATATGCCGGAAGTGGAATACGATTGGGAAATGAACAAATTAACTATCGACAAAGAGAACTGGGAAAGCTATTTAACGTGAGTATAATTCAAATATAGCCAGTTGCCCGTCTTTGAAAAACATACATCAATGGCGGGCTTCTTTCAAAAAACAGTATGTTGTTATGGTAGAAAGGGAGTTGGAAATAAGTTGTATTAAAGGAGCGGGGCATGGAATATGCATTCAACCATATATTTTCCCTGAAATTGAGCAATTTCTTTGCAAAAATCATCTGCTATACGATAAATCTCCGTAACTTTGGTCTCTGAAAACATCATGGTAATTGCTTAAATGTCGTTAATTGAATACTATAAATTCAATGCTTTTATTGCTATGTGCCTAATTTATTTACAGAATTAGAATTGAAAGAATATGACACAGACTTTTTATACCAAATGGCAATCTTCTGTCCTTGCAGATGCAGGGAATTATGTATCAAAGGAATACAATAACTTCCAAACGGCGTTGTTGAGTGAAATATCCAAATATGCAAAAGCCGTGGATGCGGCAGTTGTAGCCGAGAGCAAGGGGCATTACCTTACAAGTTGCTTTATTGAGCGTAACGGTAAATTCGTGTACATAAGCCATTCTTCGGATGCGCGGATGGACGGTGGGGTAAAGATAGAACTTGATTCGTTCCTGATACGGACTGCCCGGCACGTAAAGGATTATACTGGTGGTATCAATCAATATTGCGATATGTCACAGCTACAGTCAATGATTGACAAACTGTTGTCTTAATGTAATGTATAAGAATGTGAGGTGGCTTCACTTCAACGCCACCTCACACTCGTTTCCGTTATCGGTGCAGACCGCTGATGTAGCTTTCCTCTTGCACTTCGGCCTGGTATTCTTCCATACCCTCCAGTTTCTCGTTCACGCTTTGCAGGTTGGCTTCCATCGAGGACAATGGTTGTAAGCGAAGCGGTGTCTGTCGGGTATATCCGTACCGGTAAACGGTCCGGCATTGAGCGTGTCGGTTTCCCTGTTATACCAGACGAACAGATGTTTTCCGTTCGGCATCTCGAACATCGGGAGTTTCTGATGTTTCAGGACATCAAACTCTTCCGCCGCCATATCCTTGGCCACCTCTTTCACATCATCGCTGGCGCGGTCGGTTCCGTAACGCCGGATATGGTCTCGCACCTCCTGTTCCGTGTACTTCAGCATGATGTCGTAAGTGCCCCCGACACTTCCGTTGTACACTACGGCAAAGTCTTTATCCTCGATTAGCAGATCATCTCCCCGGTTCTGGAGGGGAGAAGCGAATGTATGCTGCTCGTCCATACCGTTGCCGTCGTAATACTCCTTGGCGAGTGCCAGCAATCCCTTGTAGTCGCCTTTGTCCTTCAATTCGTCCAGTTGCGTCGTGTCATCGGTGGATTGGAGATAAGCCACCGATGCGTAAAAGATACGTTCCTTGGTCGAGTGTTTGTTCTCTTGCTCTTCAGTAACATTTTGTTCCAACTCCTGTGCAATCTTATCCACCTTTTGAGTAACGATTGACGAAGCCCTTTTCACGTCCAGAAGCGTCGTCTTGATAAACTGTGGCGATTCCTTCAATTCATCGAGCCACCCTTTGAGGTATGCGCAACTGTCTTCCTTGATATGCTTGGTCGTGCCATAGCGTTGTGCGATCAGTGCACTGCCGAGTTCGGCCACCAGTTCCTCGCGGGCATACTCTTTCGAGCCGAAAGATGTCGCTGGAGGCGGTCGAGAACACCCTCGCGCCGGTGGAGTGGACCATTTCATGAAACAGCGTTCCGTAAAAGGCTTCTCCGGACTGGAACTGTTCTTTTTCGGGCACGATTATCTCGTTTCTCGTAATCGAGTAGTATGCTTCGTCCTGATGTCTCGGTTTGATAGGACAAATCCAAAGGTTATCCCGAATCATCGTATCGACGGGCGCGAAACTGAAATGTTCGCCGTTTTCGATCCTTTTCCCGTTCTCTACCTCCAACTGCTCCCACAACTCCGGTCGTGCCTCCCGCAAGTTGGTCTGGGCGACATTGAACACCCGGAACACCTGCATTTTGGGATAGACGTTGTATTGCGCCTTCTCCTCGTCGGAGAGCTTCTTGTAATCGTCATACTTGATTTTTTCCTTTGTCTCCTTGTGTATGCAGGTGAATGTGGTCAGCATCACGGGAAAGGATTTCTCGCCTTTCAGCACAGATACCCTTGGCAGTTCTTGTCCGTCCTTACCGGGTTTGTTGAGCCGCTGCACGCAGTCGAACGTACAGAAACGGGGAATCTTGTACCCTTCGTTCTCACAATGCAGGAGCAGCATCAGGGCGTTCATACCGTTGTACTCGCGCCCCGACAGGTTACGCGGCCATTGCAGTACACCCTCGGTAAACCACGGCTTGTGCCAATCTTTCTGGATGCTTTCGATTTTCTCGATCATCATCTCGGCAAAGAGGTCCAGCGCCTTATCCTCGCTGTTCGGTCCCTCTGTATTTCGCTTTCTATAACCGGCCATGACTGCTACTGATTGGAGTTATCCGATTCGGGAACATATTGCATCAATTCTTCCACTCGGCAGGAGATGTCCGGCTTCCCGTTATGTACCGAGACCGTCAGTTCGCCCTTGGCCTCTACCTTGACACCCGGTTGCAACCACTCTTCGCGTTGCCTGTCGAAGCAGAAGAAGCGCACCCACTGGTACTCGAAATTCTCATCGACCTTCTTGATGCTGAATGCCGAGAACATCGTGTAGGGTTTGTCGTTCCTGTCTTTCCGTTCCTCGATATTTTTGCCCACTTTACCGCGAAATGCCATATCTCCTTTGAGAAAATCCGCCGTGTCTGAGGCAACCGGATCGATACGGTCTGCAAAAAGGTTGAAATAGAGTTTGTCACCCCTGCGTTTCAGAAACAGCGTTCCTGTATCTCCACGTGCGAACCGTTCCGATAACCTGATGCCTCCTCTTGGGAGCCGTCTTTGCTGACACTGATTTCGATAACTTCGTTTTGACCGTCTCGGTCCGGAATCGTGACACGTAGCGGAAAAGACAGAAACGAATTTCCTTCCTTGTTTGTTCTCGCCGAAGCATTGCGGCCTATCGTGCCGCATACCGTAACATTACATTTAATCATTTTGCTTTTGTCTTTTAATGATACACATATACCATCTGACAAACAGGGTCCTATGAATTGAAGTTGAACAGACTGGTGGCGGCCCTAATCAGGAGCACGTATCCTTATGTAGATGAATCCTGCTGCAATCAGCAACTGCACCCCCATGACGACGAGCGTTGCTCACCCAGCCCAGCAGCAGGTAACAGAGCAGAATGTGCAGGACGCAGACGGATAGTCCGAATAGATACCCGCATAACCGTATCATCACGCGTTTTATCATGGCTTTCGGATTTTATCGTTTCAGGATTTCCGTCTGTCCCCGTTGCTCGGCCATTCCCTGCTCGAAATTCAGCGAGGCTGCCTCCGAGAGGATGACCGTGTTCAACAGTCCAGTCACACGCAGTCGTTTGGCTTCTTCCGAAAGAGAACCGTCGTTAAGCGTCACCGACAGGCGGCTTAACTCGGCAGAGGTCAGTTCCCGCGATACCTGGACGCTTCCGTTGTCCGCTTGCAGGACAGCCCGCCCGTTTTCCCCGATCACGAGGTCGCAACTTTTCATGCCGGGCAACAGCGATGTCAGGTCGATTTCCCGGCGGTCCATCGCCTCGGAAATGGCCGCCTTTTGTTCTTCCTCGTTTTTGCTGTCGATTTGCGTCGCCAGCAACATCAGGGAGGTAAAAGCGGTCATGGCCATCTCCACGATAGGGTCGCTACACCCTGACAGTCCCACGCCGCTGTCCTCCGAGGAGAGCAGTTTTTTCATCCATGCATCGGGTGAAAGGTTTTCCTTGGCATTCTCCGGACTTTTATATTTGGCGAACAGGTCGTTGCCGTTATGCAACACTTGTTGTTTGATGTTGCCCTTTGTGCGATTTCAGCCAGATACGCTGCCGGATCGACGTCCCGTTGCGTACCGTCCGCATGAATTTGCCCGGACACTGAAATGCAGGTGTTCCCCGCTCTTAGCCCGATTTACCGACCCGATTTCCGGCCTGTTACCTGTATCATCGGTTCTCACGAATACCTCGCCGAGGTTTTTGTTAGGTACACTGTATTTTGTCAGCCGTCCGCACGGGGGTATTCCACCGTGAGCGATTTGTTTCCGACAGCGACGACCTTGCCGCCTTGTTCCGTCGCCAGCACTGCATCGCCGTTGTTACATCGGATGTCCATGCCTGTGTGCATTCGTTTTGTCCCGTCCTTGGTGTCTTGCCGCATACCGAACGGTGAGGTGACGAAAAGAAACTCTTTCCGTTCCACCGGAAACGAATAGTCCACTGCATTTCCGGCTTCCCGGAGCGGGTTCTCTTCCACACCGAACCGCTTTCCCTGCGCTTCCATCTCCTGCATGACCTGACGGTCGTACTTTTGCAGCCCGTTCTGCTCGATGATACGTTGCAGACTGTCGGCATAATGCCCGCCCGTGGCATAGCCCGCCTTTTCGAGCCCCAGCGTCCAGCCTTTGTAGTCGTCGGGAGAGAGCGAGAAACAACGGGCATAGCGGTTGTTCTCTTTCAGGAAGCGTGAGTGATGCTCATACGAATCGCCCACACTGTCGTAACTGCAGAACTTCTCGTTCGGCTTGTCATCGGAATACAGGCTGTACCGGCCACCCTCGGCAATCCATTCGGGCGTGGCCTTGATACCGAAGTGGTTGTTCTCATTCTGCGCCAAACGGCTCTGTCCGTTGGAACTTTCCAGTATGCCCTGTGCCAGCGTCACGGAGGCCGGAATGCCGTACCGCCGCATCTGTTCCATCGCATAGTCTGCATATTGTTCCGTATATTCTTGATTCTTGTTTGCCATATTTCTACCTCCTCATGGTTGGACGTTGTTCGTTCTCTTCGTCGGTTGTTTCTGCAGGCCCGTTTTGCTGTGCCTTGGACATACCGTCACAATCCATCACGTATGCCCGTAGCGCATGAATTTGCTGCCTTGTTTCCTCATTGTCATGCTCGAATACCAATATGATTTTGTTTGCATCATACGGAACGCGTTCTTTGCTCGGAGGCAGGTTCAGTTCGTTCGCAATGGTCTCCGCATCATACATGGAAGCATAATAGTTGTTCCCATGTTTGAAAAGGACGACCGCTTCCGGTTGTTCTTCTTTGATTTGCTCATACTTGCCATACAGTTGTTCCGGCATATCTTTTATGGACAACTCTTTTAGGGATGAACCGGCTTTCTGGGCTTCCCCGGCGGTTTGTTTAGGATTCTTGTCTTTATCCTGCTGCTGGGTATCCTCTTCTCCTTGTTTCTTTCCGGCACTCTCTTCCTGCGTCTGTCCTTTGCGCAGTACGTCGGCGAAAAGCGTGGCCGCCAGATGGCATTTGTATTTGGCACGGTCCTCCGCCACCCACATGCGTTGCCATTGTTGCCGGGTGACGCTTCGGGGTTGTAATTTCTTTCCGTCAATGGTCGCCACGCACAGAGTCCCTTCTTGTTTGGTCTTGAACACGGACACCCGCTGAATCCGGTTCAGGTCAATGTCCTGCGCCCCGCTGCTGAACAGGTCCACTTTCAGGTCGGGTTGTGTTTCCGCCAGCGCATAATACTTGTGCGCCAGCTCCATGCGTACATTTTCGATATTGTCCATCGACTGTTTGAGGGTGGAGAAGAAGCGGTTCAGGTCGTCCTTGTCGGGATAGATACTGTACCCGCTCTGATGTTCGGGCTTCAGATACAGTGCCCAGCGGTTCTTGTCGTCCTGAATCATCTGTACTTGGTCGAAGCCGATTTCGTCCGCCCGTTTGACCGCAGGCGTACGTCCAATGTGGAGAGCATCTCCAGCGCCCAGTTCTTCAGCCGGGCCAGTGACACCTGTTTTTGGGCGAAATAAGTATCATCGGGCCTATACCCCCATGCGCCGTCAGGATTGAAGAAACGCACGTTTCGATCCCTTCCCTTCGCAAAGCCCTGCCGATACGGGCCTTGTTCATGCCCGGCACTTCATTGTCCACTTCCGGCGACGCACCGGCAGGGAGTATCACATCCGCCGATTTCGAGGACGGGTCGATGACAATGACAATGGTCTTGTCCTCCTTGTTCGGGTGTTTCCGGATCTCGTCAGCTACATAGAAATGCTTGGGTAACTGCTCCTGCATGTCCGAGGTCTGCCGGCGGTTGCGCATCGTGGCATATTCGATTTTCTCGCCCCGTTCTGCCTTATGGATTACTTCGAGGGCGTTGTTCACGTCGCTTTCGAGGGCGTCCACCAGGTTGGGGTTCTCCTTGAGTTCCCGGTTCCAGTAGTCCACCAGTTCAAGGCTTTTGTCGGACAGACGGGCGGGCAGTCCCAATTCCAGCATTTTGATTCCCGAAGCCACCTCCACGATTAGCCGTTCCTGTTTGAGGGCATCTTCCGAGGGACCCATACCGTTTTTCATCACCATGCCTTCACGGGCCAGCCGTTGCTGGTGTCCCGTGGCACTTACGATTTGCCGCAGTGCCTCCTGTACATAATCGTTGTAGTGTCCGAAATCCCGTTGGCGCGGCATATAGACCGCATCGCGGTCTGTCTCGTAATGGGGCATTCCGCTTCCGTCCGAACGCACGGGCACGAGATTGTCCCGCATTTTCAGCAGGAAGTCGTTGAAACGGATATGCAATCGCCGTTCGTCGGCCTCGGAATATCCCCGTTCCACGGCACTGCCGTCTTTCAGCAATACCATATCGTATTCCTCCTTATCCACGTAAGGCAGTGTCGTTTGGTCGATATTGAAAAGTGTGCGGATCTCCCGGTTATGTATGCCCTTGTACTGTTTCTGCACCTCCTCGTCCAGTTTCAGATAGGCGTCTCGGCTGATGATGTCCTCCGGATTGTTGCGATGGACGTACTTATTCCAGTTATAGAACAGGAACGGGACTCCCTGCTCGTGCTCACGGACAGATGTGCCGCGAGCCTTGGCATCGCTGTAAAGGGTAAACAGGTTGGTCTTGCACCCGTTCCGGTCCGAATGCAATGCCATAAACAACCCGTTGAACGGGCTGACGGCGACACCGCGCGGGTAGAATTTTGGAAAACCTTTGCCAGCGGCGTTGAGCCAGTGGCCTCCAGCGTTCGATGCTTCGTTCAAAGCCGTGGAGAGCAACTCTATCTGTCGCTCCTCGGCATTCTTTTCTATCTGCGATTTCTCTTTCATATTCCAAAATTTTTGTCGGTTACGAAATGATATTACTGAATGCCCCGTGTCCGCACGATGGTCTCCTGTTGTCCGTTGTCATAGTTCTGCGAAGCCATCTGGCGAAGTCGGTCGCTTTGGACGAGCACGGCATTGGCCAGCGTGTTCAGCGGCAAGGCACCGGCACGGTAGCGTCCGCCACCGTGGAATTAAGCTGCACCGTGCAGGGCACGTGGTCTATCGTGGCAATAAGGGTATTGCCTTGCAGTACCGGATTCACAATACGTGGATTGAGCGGCTCATCGGGATAGCGTCTGTACTGCACCTTTTTGTCGGTCGTGGCCACATTTCCGTTTCTCTCCGTCCTTTCTTTTCCCAGTGCCTCGTGCCCCGCCTTGTTCAGCAGGTTCGCACCACCCAAGCCGATAAGCAACATCTTTAGCATCGGATTCTTGACGAATATGCCCGCCACGATACTCGCTATCGGCAGCAGGTTTTCTTTCAGTCCCAGTGATTGCGTCTTGCCTGTGAATATACCCAATAGCATGTCTGGCAGCATGGCCAACACACTGCCCGGATTACTCATGACTTCGCTGAAACCTTCCAGTCCGAGGAAACGGGTCAGTCCATCCCAACCGTTCTCGTTGGTCTGTATGGTCTGCGGTTCTTGCCTGGACGGCTCTTCCCGTATCGTTTTCTCGGTGGAGACTGTGGAAACCTGCACTTCTTTCGCCTCTTTTTCCCTCTGTTCGGATTCCTGACCGGCTTGTTCCGTTTCGGTATTCCCTCTTTCCAAGTCTTGCAGATAGGCTTCCTCCTGTCCGGGAGCGACCACCATCAGCACATCTTTATACCGTTCCGCCCGCTTCCGTTCTTCCCCGGCAGTTTCTTCCCGCCACGGCATATTTATACTGTCTGTTTTCCACCAATCCATAAAATCGAATGTTATAATCGGTATCTTTTTCTGTAACTCTCCGTTGGCTTCGGCCAAGAGTGTGTTCTCTTTGGGTGGAATCGCCGCTGCTTCCTTACGGAATCCCTCGAACACATTGCTTTCGCTGCCGAACACACCCTTGCTGATACACTCCTCTGCAGAGAGCGTCTGTGTCTCTTCTGCCCCGAAGTGATCGGCAACGGCCGAGATGGCTGTATCCGCTCCGATGAACCGTGCGAAGCTTGCCCATGAACCTGCACCGCCCAGCATGACGGTATCGGCTGAAGCCCCCAACACCCAACCTGCGCCTTTCTCCAACTTGCTCGG
>OKWD01000098.1_pt1 | contig 15203 bp, 18 predicted proteins | sample 1607011 | NCBI WGS metagenome assembly OKWD01 (sample SAMN04414077, study PRJEB24778) | human gut metagenome | material: faecal | host: Homo sapiens | reverse complement strand
GATTCTTTCTTTTAAGAATAATGCCGCCGTAGAGCAATACACCGGAAATAATTCAAGTATTAAGTGCCGTTCTGCAGCAAAAATTAAAATTCGGTATCCTTCATCTGGGACGGTGAAGTAGCTTATCAGAAATCGAGCAAACAAGATATACTACCTTTGCCGGAGCTATCCATGTATGGCAATCTATATATCAAAACAGGACTTGCCAAGAAAGTGCTCCAACTGGAACTGGGAGCCGATGTGCGTTATTTCACGAAGTATTATGCGCCGGACTATTCTCCTGCCATCGGTCAATTCTATAATCAGAATCCCGAAGACAAAATTGAAATCGGTTCTTATCCCATCGTTAATGTATATGCCAATCTACATTTGAAGCGTACCCGTTTCTTTGTGATGATGTATCATATCAATCAAGGTTCGGGAAGTTCAAGATACTTCCTCGCACCTCATTATCCTATCAACCCGAGAACCATTAAGTTCGGACTTTCATGGAATTTCTTTGATTAACGGCAGTGATGAAGAGATATTTGAAATATATCATAATGGGAATTGTGGCTGTTACCCTCTATACTCTCTTCTTTCCCGGAAAAGACAAAGAGGGATGTGTCCGGGCCGAAGTGACAGCCACAGGACACATCCTCTGTTTTCGAATGAGAACAGCACAAACGGTGCTTAAATAATAGAAGTACGTTTGGTAAATTCTATAATTTCGGGAATATAACCGAATGCCAGACCGGTCACCGTGTCGGCACAACCATAATAAACGGCCACCCGTCCCGTTGCCGGATCATGCAAAGCCGCACAAGGGAAGCATACATTGGGCACATCACCCATGCATTCGTAAGGTTCACGCGGAGAGATAAGATAAGGTCCCGAACGGAATTTCACCTTCCAGGGCTCGTCCAAGTCAAGCAATGCCGATCCAAAGGCATAGACATAACCGTTGCAGGAGCGAAGCACACCGTGATAGAACAGCAACCAGCCCTCACTGGTTTCGATGGGAATGGGGCCGGCGCCAATCTTCAGGCACTGCCATGCACTTACTTCAAAGGCGCGGGTGACATGACGTGACGATGGTGTCCCCAAAACTCCAAGTCGGGCGACTCGCTATAATAAATATCTCCGAAAGGAGTATGCCCGTTGTCACTGGGACGGCTCAACATGGCAAACTTACCATTGATCTTGCGGGGAAACAGCACGCCATTACGGTTGAAAGGCAGGAAAGCATTCTCCACCTGATGGAATGTCTTGAAATCCGTAGTCCATGCCACGCCGATGGTGGGCTGGCCCTTATATCCGTTACACCAGGTCACATAGTAACGGTCGTCGATAAAGCAGACACGCGGGTCATAACCGTACACCCATTCACCAATCTCAGGAATATCACACTGGAACTGCAACTTCTCCGGATTGATGTCCCAATGAACGGCATCCTTGCTGAATCCCACATGAAGCGCCATCCGGCGGTTTGTATCATCACAACGGAACACTCCGGCATACCCTTCGCCGAAAGGTACTACCGCACTATTGAATATACTATTGGATGTAGGCAGCAAATCACGGGGAATGATGGGATTCGCGCTACATCTCCACATTACATTTTTACAACCTTCGGGACGTTCCTCCCACGGCATACCGGGCAACGGATTGCCCGCAATCTTCAATTCACTCATATTCTCTTTTTTGTTAGGTTAATAGTTTTTCTCTATTTCTTGTCTTCGTGCGTGAAGGGTACAAACCAAGTCATCAGGAATGCCGGAATGGCAGCCACCAGCACAAAGATGAAAAACAGTTTATAGCCCAGCCAGTCGCTGACATATCCGGACATCATACCGGGCAGCATGACACCCAGGTTCATGATACCCGATGCAAAAGCATAATGCGCCATCTGATGAGGGCCGGCAGCCACCTGTTGCATCATGAACAAGGTAAGCCCCACAAAGCCGAAGCCATATCCGAAATACTCCAGCACAATGGCTCCGCCGATAAGAGGCGCACTCTGCGGTTGGAAAATGGCAAGCAGCGTGTAAGCCATAAAAGGCAGATTGAATACACAACACAAGGAGAACAAAGTCTTTTTCAATCCACGTGCGGAAATATAATATCCGCCCAGCAATGAACCGAGTACGAAAGCTGCCGCTCCGAAGGTTCCGTAATAAATGCCAATCTCCTGTTCTGTCAATCCCAAACCGCCCACATCACGACCGGCTTTCAGGAACAAAGGTACAATTTTCATCACAAACCCTTCGGCAAAACGATATAAAATAATAAAAGCAGATGTAATAAACGATATGCTTTTTAGTAAAGAAGTTCCGGATGACATTCCATAACTCGGCCATACTCTGCGAAAAAGAGGTGACCGAATGGGCATGCTTGCCCGAAGGCAGCATACGGGTATGATAAAGTCCCAAAGCGAACATCACTCCTCCGAGGACAATCATAATGACCGTCCAGGAATAGAGTACCGCATCTTCGGCAGGACCTTCGTATTCATCTTTCAAGAACCGGCCAGATAAACCAGCAGACCTGTACCGATAATCTTGGCTACGTTATAAAAAGCACCTTGCCAACCTATATACTTAGCCTGTTCCTGTGCATTCAACTCGTCCATATATACCCCGTCACAGGCCACATCGTGCGTTGCCCCGCTAAAGGCGACAATGGCGAACAAGGCGATAGTGATTGCAAAAAAGGACGGAAGATGAAGCGACAAGGCAATCAACCCGAAAGTGACTCCCGACACCATCTGGGTGAGGACGACAAAGAATTTCTTGGTACGGTACATTTCGAGTAGCGGGCTCCAAAGGGGTTTCAATGTCCAGGGAAGCATGATAAGGGAGGTCCAGAAGGCTATTTTCGCATCACTGACTCCCAGACCTTTGTACATCAGTACAGCTACCATATTGAGGACAACAAAAGGGAGCCCCATACCAAAATAAGCGGTGGGAACCCAAAAAATAGGACTACGGCGTCTGGCCGGAGTTGGGGTTTCGGTTGTTTTCATTTATATCTAAGTATTAAGGTTGTTGAATTCGGCTATAACCGAAGATAACTTCATCCCCTTTCAGAAGGAGATGAAGTTACCTTTCGGAATCTATAAACGCAATAGGACGAAGCATTTGGTAAATCAGTCAGTTATAGGAATAAAGCTCACCGCTTGTCCACCACCTTTTGCCATGACTACAGACAAGGTATCGGCTGCTGTCACCTCTTTGTCCTTAATCTGATAAGAAGTAGGATTTGTTTTCCAGTCGGCATCTTCTCCTATCAGCATAAATCACCGCATGGTATTTTTTATCTTTTTCAAGGAAATCCAGAGGAATTGGTCTAGCGTACGTGCTTCCTCATTGGTCGTGGCTCCTAAGAAATAATTATCTTTCGCTTTCCGCACCACAGCTACAAACTCTCCCGGTTCGCCCTGCAAGGCTTCGGACCAGTCACAGTCCGCATCAAAATCCCGGAAGAACTGGAAAGCAGGATGCCCTTCATAATTCTCAATCATATCCGATGCCATTTGCAATGGAGAATAAATGATTACCCAATTGGCAATCTGCTTTGCCAAGGTGGTATTCACACGGCTGTTTCCTTTATCCAAGTCATTCCACTTCTTGCGGCGTGGGGAATTGCGTGTCTTTTCATAAAGAATATCAAAAGTACCCGGTGTATAATCCATCGGACCGCCCAGCAAGCGGGTAAACGGCAATAACTCGTGATGTTCGGGGGGATTACCTTCACTCCATCCGTTCCACTCCATGCCGCGGGCGCCTTCGCGCGTCATCATATTGGGGTAAGTACGACGAATTCCTGTATCTTTGATAGGTTCGTGGACATTAACGGTTGTATGATAACCGGCGGCAGTCTGCACCACCTTGCGGTAATGGCGTACATTGAACTGTCCATGATGGCTGTGACCGCCCGGCAGTCCTCCGGCATAACCGGTCTTCACGCTGTGCACTCCCAGGTCTGCATACCATTTGTAAGCATTGTCCAGCTGGCGTTCGTAATTAAAGATATTGCCACCCGTTTCGTGGTGACCGATTATTTCAATCCCTTTCTCCTTGGCATAACGTGCCACCTCTGCCATATCGAAGTCGGCATAAGGCTTGGTATAGTCAAAAGTCTGCATACCGCCCCAACTTTCCCAGCCTTCATTCCAGCCCTCGAACATCACCGCTTCTATGTTATTGGCAGCAGCAAAATCTATATATCGTTTGGCATTAGCGGTGGTAGCGCCGTGGCGTTCATCCATCGTCCACGTTTCCAACCCCCAGATGCCATTCCCCACCAGATACCTACGTATTTCATAGGACGTATCCAGCTCAAATCACCCTCCAGCGCACAAGGTTCATTCAGATTCAGTATCAGGCCGGAGTTTATCAGACCTACCGCTTTGGGAGCTATCTGGATACTGCGCCACGGAGTAACGAAAGTTCCTCCGGCAAAACGGGCTTTTACCCCATCCGGGCCAGGAGGCCAGTTCCGATTTGAAGTGACAACCTTCGGTATGCTTCAAAGTCATTTCGGGGAAATCGGTCAAAGCCGCTTCGTGAATACTGGCATATACCCCGTTATCTGTTTTGAAAGTCATCGGGGTGTTGGCATTATCCACCTTGCTGACGGGCAGGGTACGATACAGCAACTCGTAGGTTTCAAAACTGGCGGGAATAGACCATGACTTGCCATCCTGCGCCAGATTGAATGAAGTGAGCTCGTCCATCACGAACACACTGTCCACTTGGGGTACTTGATATTCATAACGAAAGCCCAGACCGTCGTCGAACACGCGGAAACGGAGGGTCAGCCGTGTATTCGCCGGATCTTTCAGGCGCACAGCCATCTCGTTATAATGGTTCCGGATAGATTTATTCTCCCCCCAAGGCTGGGTCCAGGTTTCATCCTTTGTGGTAAACTCAGTATTTTCTATCTGAAAATCTTTGGAGAGATTGAGCCCGTCACGGCCTTCAAAGCCCATAACAGAAGGAGTGATGAACGGTTTTCCTCCTACAGAAACTCCATAGGTCATCGCTCCTGCCTCATTCAGGTTGAATACTAATTTTATATTGCCATCCGGCGATGTTAATTCCGTGGGACGGGAACATCCGCAAAACACAACTAACAAAAATAATACATAGTAACTGTATGTCTTCATACTATTAAATTGGATTAATGATACAAATATAGAACAATTAAGTAAGGTATCACACTTATCGAAGGAGGAAAATTATTTTAAATGGGAGAAGATTACATATAATGAGAAGTATCAACAGAATAAAATAACAAACGCGATAAAGCCCTTTTAAAGACTCTACCGGCGTAAGTTCACCTATTTAAAAAATCAGAATTCCAAGTCAGCCAACTGAGGATTATGGTCGGAAAGTAAAGCTTCCGGTACTTCAGCCGGTATTTCACAACTCTTCACCAGAACTTGCGGAGTGACAAAGATGAAATCAATCTTTTCACAATCCTCGGCCAGGATACGGGCAAAATCATGAAAAGTATAATCAACGCCGGTCACACGGGCAGCCGTCTTATAAGCATCCTTCATCACAAACTCGTTGGTGGTGATTGTTTCGTATGCATCGCTCGCATCGGTCACATTAAAGTCGCCCGTAACCACTGCGGGACGTTCGCCTACGATCTCTTTTATCTTACGGATAATGAGCAATGCGCTTTGACGGCGGGCCTCTTCACCCACATGGTCAAAATGAGTATTGACAGCCATGAATATCTTTCCGGTAGCCTTGTCCTTAAATTTTGCCCAAGTGGCGATACGGACACAACCGCATCCCATCCCATCATTCCTACGCTATCGGGATTTTCGGCCAACCAGAAAGTATTGGAGTCCAACACCTCATATTTGTCCTTACGATAGAAAAGCGGCGCATATTCACCTGCTGTCTTCCCGTCATCACGTCCCACACCGATACCATCGTATTCGGGCAAGCCTGCGCGAAGATCCTGAAACTGGTTATGCAAGACTTCCTGCATACCGACAATATCCAGCTCATGGTCCTTAATAAACTGGCACACACGGTCTTTCCGATATTGCCAATTGTTCAAACTGTCCTGCGGATTGTCGTAACGGATATTGAAAGTAGCCCAACGAACGTCGGTCTTCTTCTCTTCCGCACAGCCGCCCAATAACAGGACGGCTGCCAATAAAAATAGAATTTGCTTCATTTTGTTTCTTTTTATGTTCCCTAGGATACAAAGATAGCAATTTCTAGCGGAAATTATTCGGAGTATGCCACTGACCTCTATCATTCATCGTATCGGTCACATCCCACCATACACGGCTACCCTGGTTCACATTGCCCGGTTTATTGGGGTTACGGGACTCGCTGTTAGGATAGTTGATGCGTTTGATAAGCTTGCCAGACGCCACTTCTCCATTGGAATTGTTTCCATTGACCGGAGCCAGCAGATAACGCGGATAGTCGGTACGGCGCACTTCCGCCCATCCTTCATTTCCATTCGGGAAAACGGCAATCCACTTCTGAGTAATAATCTGTTCCAACTGTTCTTCCTTGCTACCACCGGCAAATGCTTTTACGCCATCCAGATGACTGATGTATTCATTGGCCTTGTCCGCATCAATTTCATAATAATCCATAGATGCCTTGATACCTTTCAAATAAAGGGCTTCGGCTGTTTCATCCACCAATGACGGCCAGCGCAATGCCGCTTCCGCTTTCAGGAACAAGCTTTCAGCATAACCCATCCAGACAATTTCACGAGCCAGATTCCACCAATAATCCTTGTTCATGGCATCAGATGACAGAATACAGCGGTTGGCAGAATATCTGTTCAGATAAGAACCGCCTACATTGGTTTCTCCATTCATCACTCCGTTGAAATCTCTCTTCAGATTCTCTGTAGGAAGCGGACTGGTAGTCAACGAATCAAACGGAGTAGGACGGAACCATAAAACTTCACAACGAGGGTCGAGATAACAGTTCTCAGAATTCTCATTGAAAGTAACGGCATCGGCTGCCGCACCTTCTTTCAAAGCCTGATTCTTATAAGCCCGTTCCATTTCTTTCGACAATACAGCATTGCCGGTCCAACTGAACAACAACGCGTAGATATTTTCATTACCGCCGGCGATATACTGACGTTTCGGAGTCTGCTTCATATTGTCATCCTGACTTTGCATCAAACCGGCAGGGTCTGTCAAAGCCGCCTTTGCCTGAGTCTGGGCCAAAGCCGGGTCTACATTGGATACACGCAAAGCAAGGCGCAAACGCAGTGTATTGGCAAAACGACGCCATTTGTCCACATCACCCCCATAACATTTGTCATTGTCACCTAAATCATACTGACTGACAGCAGGAAGATTTTCCTGATGCAACTCTGTTATTGCCTGATCCAACAGCTGGAAAAGGATATTATAAACTTCCTTTTGAGGTGTATAGGTCACATTTTCTTCCGGTGGCATGGCTCCCTTCACATAGTAGGCTACAGGAATATCTCCGTAAGTGTCCGTCTGCATGGACAACAAGAAAGCATAATAAATACGGGTGATATAGAATGCCGTATGGTAATAATCCTTATTGCAGAAATAGAATGTCTTGACCAACTGGCTGTATTCCGAAGTGCTGCGGTCATCATAGAAATGCTTCCAGCGGCTGGCCGACCATCCATCCGTATAAGAATAGGTAGGCGCCTGATTCACAAAGCCGCTGACATTGTTTCCCCAATAACCGGCATAGATATCATGAGTCAAATTGGTTGTTGTCTGATAATCATTGTAAAGACCTTCGTAGGTGAAGTTGGCAAAAATACTTCCGATAGCACCTTCCATCCCTTTCAAACTTGCCATGGCATGTTCCGTCAAAGTATAATCAATATCTATACCGTCGGCCGATACATTCTCCACAGTCGGGTCGTAAATCGGTGCGTAAGGATTTGTATTCAATTCCTCAAAATCATGGCATCCGGCCAAAGCCAGTAACGAACATAAGGCTACGGATTTATATAATTTGATTTTCATAATCAGTTTTTCCTTTTAATTAATTAGAAACCTAAGTTGATAGAAATACCGAAAGTACGTGTAAACGGCAACGATGCATAGTCAATGGCTTGTGAGAACATCGTAGTGTCATAGCCGCCTTCGGGGCTTGTACCCGGCGTGTGCTTCATCAGATAACACAAGTTACGTGCTACAAATGAAACATTCAGCGAGTTGACAGGAGTCTTCTTCAGCATAGATGAAGGGAATGAATAGCCGATTGACAATTCTTTCAGCTTAATGAAAGAAGCATCGTAGATGAAATCCTCAGCCTGCAATGAGCCGTAGTATTCTGAGGCGGAAACCTGTTTTGTATTCACCTCGCCTGACTCTGTCACACCGGGGAATACCATCATATAGTTGTTTTCCTCACCACGGTTCAAGGTACGTTTAGCCAAACCGTTTCCGGTAGCCAGCATCTCGGAATAAGAGAAGATATCACCACCGAATTTCATATCAAACAGTGCGGACAGTGTAATCCCCTTATAAGTAAAGGTAGGAGATACAGACATGGTCAGCTTTGGCTGGATATTACCGATAGGTTTGTTCACATATTCGGACTCATTGGTCACAGTCATGGGCAACCCATTCTCATTTACGATAATATCACCGTTTTCATTGCGCTTATAAAGCGATGTAGCATAAATCTCGCCTAATTTGTGTCCGGCGCGTGTACCTACTTTTACAGGGAAGTTTCCGTCACCGTTAAAGAACATATAGTTCACATTTTCTTCCGGAGCCAGTTCTTTCACCTTCGATACGTTGTGAGCCATATTCACATTCAAGTCAAAAGCGAAATCCTTTGTTTCTACCAGAGTGGAATACAACATCAGTTCCACGCCTTGATTGGTTACCATACCTGCATTTACCCATTGTCCTCCACTCCAGGGAGCTGCTGCGGGTACTTTCATAATCTGGTTCTTTGTCTTGCTGTAATAATAAGTAAAATCAAATCCCAGGCGATTGTTCAAGAACTTCATATCCAGACCCGCTTCGTAAGAAGTCGCGATTTCAGGCTTCAACTGGTCGTTCATCTTCACATTGTCTTTGGTCGGGGTCAATACACCATTATCGAATTTGAAAGAGTAGGTATTGTATAACTGATAAGGGCTTGTATCCTTACCTACCTGTGCGGCAGACAGACGTGCCTTGCAAATGTCACCCAGCTTGGCAACGGTTTGTCGATAGAGCGCAAGAAGTCCGACACTACGAAACTGAGGTTGGCAGACGGATAGAAGAAAGAATTGTTACCTGACGGAAGAGTGGATGACCAGTCGTTACGGGCTGTCAAATCCAAAGACAGATATTCCTTCCACGCCATCTGTACAGAGCCGAACACCGAGTTCATGGCACGCTTGTAGCCATCCTCACTACCGGTTCTCAACAAATTGGCCGCATTCAGCATCCAGTTACCTTTGTCCACCATATTACCTACGCCCACGCCCAAAGTTTCCGAACGCTGGTACATAAAGTTACCACCGACATTGAAGCCCAGACGGAAGTTATCAGTCAACTGACGGTCACCCATCAAAATGACTTCAGCATTTGACTCGAAGAAGTTTTCTTCACTACGGTCCATTGAATCATTCGTAATCATGGAAGTATTGGCTTCTCCATTGATACCATCCCCCGCATTGGTGCTTTGCACTCTGGTGCGGTAGTAGTCAAAAGCGTATTTGGCAGATAGATGCAGCCAATCAGTGAAATTGATTTTCATGCTATAATATCCGAAAGCACGCCAACGTTCATCCGAATTCTGACGCTGATGCAATACATAATAAGGATTACGGATACTGGCAGTAGGCCCTGTCCAATTCACATGTGCATGAGTTTCATCAGAATATTGTTTCAAGTCATCCAGACGGACGTTGTTAGGGATTCTCATCAACTGGGAAATAGCACCGTAATCTCCATACAGTGGACGGTTATCGGCTTTTGTACGTGAAAGAGAAATTTTTCCGTCCATAGACACCCATTTGTTCAATTCCGTTCCTGCATTCAGATCGGCATTCACACGGCTCAAACTTTCAGTGGGGAATACACCGTCATTGTCGGAGTATCCGAAAGAAGTACGGAAATGTGATTTCTCTGTACCGTTGCTGATAGATACGTTATGCGTATGCGAGAAACCGGTATCAAAATAATCTTTCAACTTATCCCCATAGTTAGAGTAAGCGTACGTTTCTCCGTTCCAAGCCTCTTTCATGCTTCCATCCAATACCGGGCCCCAGCTTCCGCTATCCGTTTTGTCATACACCGCAGTCTTGGCATCTTTTGTATCAATATGTCCTTGTCCGTAACGGCGTTGCATATCCAATGTCTCGCCGATAGCTGTCCAAGTGAAATTACCACTATAACGGATTCCGAAACCATCCTTCTTACTACCTTTCTTTGTCGTAATCAAGATAACGCCATTACCTGCACGTGAACCGTAAAGAGCAGCCGCATTCGGACCCTTCAAAACAGAAATACTCTCGATATCATCCGGATTAATGTCCATGGAAGCGCTACCACGGTCCACACCACCATAACGAGATGCGTCGGATGAGTGTTGTCGCTGAAAGGAACGCCATCCACAATCCATAACGGCTGGTTGTTATCGGTAAGAGAAGAGGTTACCCACGGATGGTAATCTTCGTAGAGCCCCCCAGACCGGTAGCTGAAGTATTCATCTGAAGACCTGCCACTTTACCCTGCAAGCACTGGTCACAGACGGATCACCTGTCTTGTTCAGTTCATCGCTCTTCAGTTCCTGAACCGCATAACCCAACATTTTCTTCTCACGTTTGATTCCCAAAGCGGTTACCACCACTTCGCCAATCTGCTGTGTATCTTCCTGCATGGTTACATTCAGTACATTCTTGCCATCGGGCTTCAATGTTTCCGAACGGTAACCAATGTATGAGAACACAATCTCACCATTTCCGGGAACGGACAAAGAATAGTTACCTTCAAAGTCTGTAATCGTACCGGCTGTGGGATTTCCTTTCACTTGTACGTTTACACCAATCAACTTCGCCTGTCGCATCAACCACTGTTCCGGTCACTGTATGTTCCTGTCCTGTCTGTTGAGGTGTCTGAGGCTCTCCGGATGCTGAAAGATAGACAATATTATCCTCTATCTTATACGTAATTCCTTTGCCTTGCAAAGCCGCATCAAGTACAGACTGTAATGAACCGTTCTTCACATCAATGGCATTCACCGGCATTTCAGCCAGCTTGTCATCATAGAAAAACTGATAGTTAGACTGTGATTTAATGTTCTTGATCACTGCTCCAAGCGTTGTCTTGGGAGTTGAAAGAACGATTTGCGCGCGGGTCCATTGTATGGGTGCAGCCACAAACAAAAGAATCAAAAGCGCCCTGAGTAATTTGGGCTTTCTCATTAATTGATTGCCTTTCATAATTTATAAATTCGTTAACACTGACTTGTTTTTCTCCAGTGAAGGGGTTCTCATTCCCCTTTCGAGAATAAAAACAGGCAGCTAAAAGAAAACACTTACTCAATCTTGTTCTTTTTTCTAAATTTTCCAGAAAAAAGCAGAGGAAAGGCAAAAGTAGTAATATCATCGGACTTTGACGTATAGAAGAAATACTTAAAAAGAAAAGGGGAGTGTACTCTTGCAATGCTGCCAAAAGAGAACATCCCCCTCCAACCTCTCTTTATAAGAGAGAAGTGCATGGTGAAACTTTTATTTTACTTTTTCGTCTTTTGAAAATGAATAAGGCAAATCACTTTCTTGTGTTCCACGCTGCATATTCGGACGGTCGGTCATCTTGAAGTCAATAGTACCGCCTTGTAACAATTCGTTATGCTTCAAATAATTCTTGGTATAAACAGTACCGTTTACACGCATTTCATCTACATATCGGTTGGTATCGCTGTTATCCGATGCGGTTATTACCAAGTTCTTTCCGTTTTCAAAATGAAGTGTCGCCTTCTTGAACAACGGAGCACCCAGAATATACTCATCCGTACCGGGACATACCGGATAGAACCCTAATGCGGAGAATACATACCATGCCGAAGTCTGACCATTGTCTTCGTCACCGCAATATCCGTCCGGACCGGCTGTATACATACGGTTCATCACCTCACGCAACCAATATTGCGCTTTCCAAGGCTGGCCTGCATAGTCATACAGATAAATCATGTGCTGGATGGGCTGGTTTCCATGTGCATAGTTACCCATGTTCATGACTGTCATTTCACGAATCTCATGAATTACCTGTCCGTAATAGCTATCATCAAAGATGGGGGGAACCGAAAAGACAGAATCAAGCATGGTAACGAACATTTCCTTACCTCCCATCAAATCAATCAATCCCTGAGGGTCATGGAATACAGACCAGGAATAATGCCAGCTGTTTCCTTCCGTAAAGTCACCTCCCCATTTCAACGGCGAGAATTCAGGAGCGAACTTGCCGTCCTTCTGCTTGCCACGCATCAATTTACTTTCCGAATCAAACAGGTTCTTATAGTTCATGGCACGTTTGGCAAAAAGTGCGATTTCCTTCTTCGGACGCTTCAACTCTTTCGCCAGCTGATAAATACACCAGTCATCGTATGCATATTCCAATGTACGGGCTGCATTCTCATGAATCTTCACATCACAAGGCACATAGCCCAGCTTGTTATAATATTCATATCCCAGACGTCCGGTAGAAGAAACTTCAGGATGTACGGCTTCCGTTCCATGAATCAGTCCTTTGTATAATGTTTCCACATCTTCCACACGTTACTCCTTTCAGATAAGCATCGACCAAGATAGAAGCTGAATTATTGCCGACCATGCAACCACGATGACCGGGGCTGGCCCATTCGGGGAAGAAACCGCTTTCCTTATAAGTATTAACCAAACCTTCCTGTATCTCCTTATTTACCGAAGGATACATCAGGTTCAAGAAAGGGAACAAGCAACGGAATGTATCCCAGAAACCTGTATCCGTATACATATATCCCGGCAGCGTTTCGCCATTGTAAGGACTGTAATGAACAGGTTGTCCGTTGGCATCCAGTTCATAGAATTACGCGGAAACAACAAGGAACGGTACAAGCAGGAATAGAAAGTGCGGTATTGATCCAATGTTCCACCTTCCACCTCTACTTTACCTAAGGCCTCATTCCAAGCCTCTTTACCTTTCTGTACCAATACTTCAAAACTGTCACCACCCAATTCCTTCAGGTTCCGAATTGCTTGTTCAGGACTGATGAATGAAGAGGCCACACGGGCATGAACTACTTCACCTTTCTTTGTCTTGAAACCGATAACGGCTCCGGTATGGAAATCAGTCTGCTCCAGTTTACCTTCTTTCAAGGTTACAGGAACACTGCCATCCGGTTTTTCAGGCTGTACATCATTAGAGAACGTAGCCTCATAAGTAAACGGCTTATCAAACTCAATAACGAAATAATTCTTAAAGTTGGCAGGAACACCACCACTGTTACGGGTAGTATAGCCCACGATTTTGTTTTCTCCGGGAATCACCTTGACAGACGAACCACGATCAAAAGCATCCACCACTACATATGAATCATTCTCAGGAAAAGTGAAACGGAACATTACGGCACGCTCCGTAGGAACCATTTCGGTTACGACATCATGTTCTGCCAAATAAACCTTATAATAATAAGGTTTTGCAATTTCAGCTTTATGAGAGAACCAGCTTGCACGCTTGTCCTCTTCAAATTCCGGTTTTCCTGTTACGGGCATGATGGAAAATTGACCATAGTCATTAATCCACGGACTGGGCTGATGGGTTTGTTTGAAACCACGGATTTTATTAGCCGTATAAACATACTGCCATCCGTCCCCCATCTTTCCTGTCTGGGGAGTCCAGAAATTCATACCCCACGGGCGGGATATGGCAGGATAAGTATTTCCTGTAGAGAGTTCAAAGGAAGACTGTGTACCTACCAACGGACTCACATAGTCTGCATAATCCTTTGCCTGTACAAACAGCGTGACACACAGCGCTACAACTGATAGAAATAGTTTTTTCATGATATTGCTATTTGGGTTAAGTTATACTTTTAATTCTTCACCTGTTTTCCCCATTCCGTCGGTACGGGACTCATGGTAATCTCCATCGTTCCTCCACGTACCAGATCATCATGGGTAAAGAAAGGAACATCCAGCGGTTTTCCGTTCAACAAAACCGACTCAATATACTTATTGGTCTTCGAATTATTGTGGGTACGGATAACGAAAGTCTTGCGGTCGGGCAAATTAATCGTCACCTCCTCAAACAACGGACGTCCGATAGAATAAACCGGCTTACCGGGACATACCTGATAGAAGCCCATGGAATTCAAAATATACCAGGCAGACATCTGACCGCAATCTTCATTACCCGACAAGCCGTCAGGAGCATTGAAATACTGGTTATACAGCACACTGTCAACCAATTCCTGAGTACGCCATGGACGGTTTACATAGTTATACATATGAGTAATGTGATGACTAGGCTCATTGCCATGCGCATACTGGCCTATCAGTCCTGTGATATCAGCAGAGGTAGCCTCCCCTTCCAACTGGGAAGAAACCGTAAACAAGGAGTCCAGCTTTCCTACGAAAGCATCCTCCCCACCCATCAAATTCACCAGTCCCGGGATATCATGCGGAACAAACCAAGTCCATTGCCATGCAGTACCCTCGCAATAATCATCATTACGGTGATTGGAAGAACGGGGATTGAACGGAGTACGCCATTCACCTTTACTATCCAATCCACGCATGAAACGGGTGGCAGGATCAAAATAAAATTCGTAAGCATCTGCAAAACGGGCATACTTCTCCTTGGTTTCAGTATCTCCCAAGCTGTCTGCCAGCACGGAGATACACCAGTCATCATACGCATACTCCAATGCTTTCGCCACCGATTCATTCTCACGGTCACATGGAATATAGCCAAGAGTATTCTTATAATAACGTGCTTTGGGCATAACATATGGAATCAGCCAATCGGGAGCTACAATACCGGTAGTGTCATATTCCGCTGCACGCAGACATGCCTTGTAAGCTTCCTGCACCATCAAAATCGACGGTCGTCCCTTCACCATAAGAATCGGTTACCAACGAAGCCGCATGATATCCCACCTACGTTCCCGGTATAATTGGACACACAGTCCCATTTCGGAAAGATAACCACCCTTCCTGATGCTTCTTTATTAATGAACGGATAAACTCCG
>OKWD01000097.1_pt1 | contig 15328 bp, 19 predicted proteins | sample 1607011 | NCBI WGS metagenome assembly OKWD01 (sample SAMN04414077, study PRJEB24778) | human gut metagenome | material: faecal | host: Homo sapiens | reverse complement strand
TTTGTGGAACTTGGGTGAAGACTTCAAGCAATGGTTTGAGGAAGCTTGTGGTGTCTATGCTACTTTGGTAGACCGTATTGTGCCGGGATTCCCCGCAAAGATATCGCTGCTATTAAAGAAAAATTGCAGTATGATGACAATCTGGTGGTACAGGCAGAAATCTTCCATTTGTGGGTAATTGAAGCTCCGCAGGAGGTCGCCAAGGAATTCCCTGCCGACAAAGCCGGTTTGAATGTATTGTTCGTTCCGTCTGAAGCTCCTTATCACGAAAGAAAAGTTACTTTGCTGAACGGTCCTCACACAGTGCTGTCTCCGGTAGCTTATCTGTCTGGAATCAACATTGTGCGCGAGGCTTGCGAGCATGAAGTGGTAGGTAAATACATTCATAAAGTTATGTTCGATGAGTTGATGGAAACCCTGAACCTGCCGAAAGAAGAATTGAAGAAGTTTGCGGAAGATGTTTTGGAGCGTTTCAACAATCCGTTTGTTGATCACCAGGTGACTTCTATCATGCTGAATTCATTCCCTAAATATGAAACTCGCGACCTCCCGGGCTTGAAAGTTTATCTGGAGCGTAAGGGTGAGTTGCCTAAAGGCTTGGTATTGGGACTGGCGGCTATCATCACTTATTATAAAGGTGGTGTTCGTGCTGACGGTGCTGAGATTGTTCCGAACGATGCTCCTGAAATCATGAATCTGCTGAAAGAACTTTGGGCTACAGGCTGCACTCAGAAAGTGGCGGAAGGCGTGTTGGCAGCAGAATCTATTTGGGGTGAGAACTTGAACAACATTCCGGGTTTGACCGCCGCAGTAAAAGCTGATCTTGACTCTATTCAAGAAAAGGGTATGCTGGAAACAGTAAAGGGTATTCTCTAATCAGATTAATTGTTAGAAATAGTTTATAAATTCCTTGAGGGAGATTTGGTTATAAAACTGAATCTCCCTATTTTTGTATCTATACAAGATAGATGTGGCATATGGAAAACAAAGAATTCAGACCCGGCTATCCTTTATGGATTTGGGCAGTTATTGCTATTATGTTGGTGGCGTGTACATGCCTTTTTATAGCGCATGGAAGATATGCATCTTTGCTGGTCCTGACTCCTCCTCTGTTGATAACGGGGGTAAGGTTATTGTCTGTTTATACTATTACTCCTGATTCTTTTATCTTAGCTATAAGAGGGATGAAGCCTCGGCATGTTTTTCCTTTGCAAAACATCACAGAGATAGAAAAGGAGTACACAAAGTCTGGTAAACTCAAGTCGATTGTGATCCGTTACCGGAAAGAAGGAATGTACCACAATTTTTTAGTTATCAAGAAAGATGATGTAAATATTGAAGGTATTCTGAACGCTATTTTGAACTATTGTCCTTCCGTATCTGTTCGTTAAAGATGATCATTAGGGAAAAATAAGGAAATACTTTTCTTTTCAGTTCCGCCTGATGGGAAGAATGATATTCTTCGGCTGTCGATATATTTTCAAAATAATGATAACTGTATTGGGGGTGGGACTCCATGTAATCCTGTACTATATCCGCACATTGAGATAATTTCATGATAACCGGCACATGATGATGGCTCAGATACATGTCCAGTTCGTCCGAAGTAATATTGCCCGGAATAATGACCAGTCTTTCTTTTTGGCTGATGAGATGTAGTTTTGCGGCCGCTTCCGCAGCGATGAATGAAGGAATACCGGGAAGTTGCTCTACGGGGATTCCATTTTCTTCGAGGAGATCCAGTACATAGTGAACGGAGGCGTAAATTCCCGCATCGCCTTCTACTGCTACCGCCAACCGTTTTCCTGCTTTTTGTTCCAGCCTCATTCTTCGAAAAGTTGCCGATAGACTTTGATTGCTTTTGTTCTGTCTTTGCTCATCGGGAGCGAGAATAGGTGTATATCTCCTTTGATGCCTAGCTTATGTAACAGGGTGGCGGCACGTGACAAGATTTTGTCTGGTTCCCGAACCGTTGATGGACAATATATTATGTCTGCTTGCTGTAAAGCATGCAATGATTTCAATGTAATCAGTTCGGCATCACCGGGTCCTAAAGAAACAAAATAGATCGGATGACTCATCTTTTGTAGGTATTTACAGTTTTTAAGCACGCAAAAGTGCTGAAAATTCCGTATAAAGCAAGAGAATTGATTACCTTTGTTGGCTGAAAAACAGAAAAGAACATGAAAAAACTAATATTGGCTTCGGGGCTCTTGTTATTATTGACTGTTACAGCCTGCCAAAATAAGCACAAACAGGGCTCCGGGAATCTGGAACATAAGACATTGACAGATTCTTCTATTGTGAAGATTATTCCGGAATATGCCCAAGGGTTTAAAATAACCTATACGGATCAGGCTTGTCTGCTTGACATTCAGGACCCTCAGAATAAAGAAAGTCAGTCTTTTCATTATGCTTTGGTGCCAAGAGGTGTGGAAGCGGAAAACATACCTGCGGATTATACGGTTATTGAAACTCCCATACGAAGCGTTATCTGCATGACTTCCCTGCAACTTTCCAATTTTATCAAGTTGGAAGAGCTGGATGCAGTGGTGGGTATCACCAGTACACGTCATTTGTTTAACAAGAAAATAAATGATCGTTTGAAAGATGGAAGCATTCATAAGATAGGTATTGAAGGGAATTTCGATAATGAGGTGATTATGAGTGTAAACCCGGATTTGATTTTGATCTCTCCTTTTAAACGAGGGGGGTACGATGCTTTGAAAGAGGTAGGCATTCCTTTGATGCCGCATTTGGGATATAAGGAAATGACTCCTTTGGGACAGGCTGAATGGATAAAGTTTGTGGGCTTGTTATTGGGAAAAGAAGAAAAAGCTAATGAGCAGTTTGCCGCTATTAAGAAAAGATATAACGAGCTGAAGGAACTGACCGGTCGGGTGACAAAAACGCCCGGTGGTATTCAGTGGAGAATTGCGGGGCGGCAATTGGTATGCTGTAGGAGGGAGGAGTTTTCTCGCACAATTGTTTAAAGATGCCGGTGCCGATATTTTGAAAGACGATGAACAGTCTGGAGGAGTCACCCTCGATTTTGAAACAGTTTACAGCCAAGGCGGCAGGTGCCGATTATTGGCGTATTGTGAATAGCTATCAAGGAGAATTTTCTTATAACACGTTGAAAGAGGAAGATGCCCGTTATGTTGATTTCAAAGCATACAAAGAGAAAGGGGTGATTTATTGTAACATGCGTGAAAAACCTTTTTATGAGAGTATGCCTACAGAACCGGAAGTTGTTCTGGCAGATTTGATTCAAATCTTTCATCCGCATGCTTTTGTCCGGTTCACCAACCGGGATATTATGAATTGCTTAAATAGGAAAATAGTATATGAAACGACCTGTTGCATTTTATATGCTGCTAATTATGGCTTCTATTTTTCTGTTTTTCTTCCTGAATCTGGTATTAGGTTCTGTTTCCATACCGCTTCGTGCTGTGTGGAATATCCTTTGGGGAACAGGGAATGAGTCTGTTATATGGCAAAATATTATTTGGAAATCACGGGTACCACAGGCGCTTACCGCATTGGCGGCGGGGGGCGGGGCTCTCTGTCAGCGGTTTACAGATGCAGACTGTTTTCCGCAATCCTTTGGCCGGTCCGTCGGTACTGGGCATCAGTTCGGGAGCCAGTATGGGAGTTGCTTTTGTGGTGCTTCTTTCGGGCAGTTTGGGTGGTGTTGCTTTGAGCAAGCTAGGCTTTATGGGGGAAATAGCCCTTACCATAGCAGCTATTGCAGGTTCACTTTCCATTATGGCACTTTATTGTTTTCGTTTCCCAAAAAGTAAGGGGCAATGTTACTTTGCTGATTATCGGTGTGATGATTGGTTACATAGCCAATGCGGTGATCGGTGTGCTGAAATTTTTCAGTGTGGAGGAGGATATTCGTGCATATGTCATTTGGGGGTTGGGAAGTTTTGCCCGTGTATCGGGAGATCAGATGACTTTATTTATATGTATCATGGTGGTATTGTTGCCACTTTCCTTCCTGCTTGTCAAAACATTGAATCTTTTGCTGCTGGGAGATGCATACGCACGGAATCTCGGATTGAATATAAAAACGTGCCCGTCTGCTTGTCATTACTTGTTCGGGAGTATTGGTAGCTATTGTTACCGCATATTGCGGTCCGATTATTTTTCTGGGGCTGGCCGTTCCGCATCTTTGCAGGGGAATGTTCCGCACATCCGATCATCGTATTCTGATGCCTGCTTCTTTACTGGCAGGTGCGTCATTGGCATTGGTATGTAATCTGATTGCCCGTATGCCCGGTTTCGAAGGTGCATTGCCGGTAAATTCGGTGACGGCTTTGGTAGGTGCTCCGGTAGTGATGTCGGTTTTATTCAATAAACGTCGCAATGAAATGAATGAGTAATGATGAATCAAGAAACTATACATATTCGGAAACTGACTACCGGTTATCCCGGTAAGGGGGGAACCAAGATTGTAGCGAAGGACATTGATGCTACTATCCGCAGTGGGGAACTGACTTGTCTTTTGGGGGCGAATGGAGTAGGGAAATCTACTTTATTGCGTACTTTGTCTGCCTTTCAGCCGCCTGTAGGAGGAGAGATAGAAATAATGGGAAAGAAACTGACGGATTACACCGATAAACAGTTGGCGACAGTTATCGGAGTGGTATTGACCGAAAAATGCAGTCTGCGGAACATGACCGTAGAAGAACTGGTGGGTATGGGGCGCAGTCCTTATACCGGTTTCTGGGGAAATTTAAGCAAGGAGGACAAGAATACAGTAAACGATGCCATTGCGCTGGTAAGGATTGAGGATTTGAAATACCGGATGGTACATACTTTGAGTGACGGTGAGCGTCAGAAAGTAATGATAGCAAAGGCGTTGGCACAGGAAACCCCGGTGATTTTTCTGGATGAGCGACTGCTTTTCTTGATTTCCCCAGTAAAGTGGAGATTATGCAATTGCTTCATCATTTGTCACGTTCTACCAACAAGACGATTTTTCTTTCCACCCATGATTTAGAGTTAGCTTTGCAGATTGCTGATAAGATTTGGCTGATGGATAAAGCCAATGGAGTGACTATAGGAACTCCTGAAGATCTTTCCATAGACGGATGCCTGAGTAATTTTTTCTCCCGTAAGGGAATTGTTTTTGATATGGAAACCGGACTGTTCCGCATTGACAATGAGTTTGAAAAAGAAGTCCGTCTGGTGGGACATGGGAATAAGTATGCGATGGTACGGAAAGCCTTGCAGCGGAATGGTATTCTGGCAAGCCGGCGTGTTGAGTCCGATTTTTATATTGAAACGGGAGATATGACTACCAGTGGATATATTATCCACCCGGTAGCCGGGAGGACGATAAAGGTAGATACCATAGAGGAATTGTTAGAACAGGTCACTGCTATATTGGCTTCCGTTTAGCAGCAGCGTCTAAATAATCAGTTATTGTATCCTGAAAGGAATATTTCCTTCTTCATCAATCAAGAGGATTGTCAATTTTCCTTCGGGCAATAAGGGGACGCAATGCGCAAAACAATGTTCCAACAAACACGGAAAGAACTTTCCGCCGTCTTCTTCAGACAGCAAGGTCCATAATTCACGGGCTAATGTCAACCTTTCTATCATGCTTTCAACATCCGGAGAGCATCCGGCTTCCATTGCCACTTGTTTTAGGAATTCTTTATTCATCACTACTTTCTTACTATGTGTGTCCAGATTTCCTTCGGCCAGTTTCACCGCCTTGCCTATCATAATGCCTAAAGTAACCAATGGAACCTTAAGCTTGGCAGCTATCTTGAGTGTCTCCCCTATAAAATTTCCATAATGTACAAAAGCCTGAGCAGGTAATCCCGGATACTCCTTCTTCACAAAACGTTCGCTTTTTGCTCCCGAATTAATGATGAGTCTGGATGAGCCCACAGCCACACAAACCTCCACTTCCCTGCGGATAGCCTCGACAAAAGCTTCTGAAGAAAAAGGACGGACTATGCCCGAAGTTCCAATGATGGAAATGCCGTCCACAATTCCTAGTTTAGGATTGAAAGTACGTTGTGCCAACTCTTTTCCTCCGGGAACGGAAATGGTAACATCCAGCCCTTTGTCATAAAGCGCCGATAATTCTTTCATTATCATTTGGCCAGGGGATGCGATTGATGGCGGGTTCCCCGATTTCCAATCCCAGCCCCGGAAGGGTGACTCGTCCCACTCCTTCACCTTGCAGGAAACGGATGTCCGGGTGATTGCTAAAACTTACCGTTACCACAATGGATGCGCCGTGAGTGACATCCGGATCATCTCCCGCATCTTTAACAACGGTGCAGGTGGCACTGTTCTTTTCTATTTCTGTATGGGCTACCGGTAAGGTCATTTCCTCGTCATCGGGAAGGCGGAAGGATATCATTTTCTGTTCTTCCCCTAAAATCAGAGCCGTCAATGCTGCTTTTGCAGCTGCAGTAGCGCAGGCCCCTGTGGTGTAGCCGCTTCTCAACGGGTAAAAAGCAGGGATGTTCTTTTCTATCTGTTTTCTCAATCCATATTCACCGGTAACGATCATGAAATGCCTGGGAAGGGGAGGGCGTTTTATAGCAAAGACCGGGATTTTTGCAGCCTGTGCCGCTTTCACTTTCTCCGAAAATCCTCCGGATTCTCCGCTTTCCTTGGTCAGAATGGCCTGTGGATGTAGTGTCTCTAATAAAAGAGTTTCGGATTCTCCGGCATGATAGAATACCAGATTTCCTTCGGGAACCTTGTTCTTGGGCTAATGTGATGGAAGTTTCCCGTTCCAGTACGCGGAACCAACAGGTATGTTTCTCCCAATAAGGGCGTAACTTCCCGATGGTCTGTACTCCGGTCAGTGCCAGCAGACGATCGGTTCCTGCTTTCTCTAACCGGTAAATGGCATCTGCATAGTCTTCACACCAGATGATGTTTTCGGTGCGTGGAGGATACTTCCTTTCAAAACGTATGACAGGAAGATGTAGCGTCCGGCTTGTTTCATCCACAGTCCGGTGGAGTTGGGAGGCAAACGGGTGGGCAGCATCCACCAACAAACGGATGTTGTTTTGGCGGCAGAAACTTTCCATTTTCTCCGTGTCCATTCCTCCGGTGATACGGATGCCGTGCTTGCATTGTATCTCCTGCCATTCTCCTTTGGTAGAGTAGAAGTAGGGCTTTCCGGCTTCATCGGCAACTTTCACGGCGGTGCGTCCTTCGGTAGTTCCTCCTAAAATCAGTATCATAGGCTGGATGTGAATGATTCTTTTTTTACTTTCTGAACAAGTGTTTGAACTCGTGCGCATAGAGTCGGGACAGACCTTTCCGGTTGTCTATCGCTTCGCCTACTACCAATAAGGTAGTCAGCGTCAGGTTATTGTCACGTACTATCTTAGCCAAATCCTTCAACTCTCCGCGATAAATCTTTTCTTCTTTCCAAGTCAGCTTATAACAGGCGGCAACCGGAGTTTCGGGAGGGTATGCCTGCATCAGCTCTTCCTGTACCTGTTCCACAATGCCCGCACTTAAATAAATGCACATTGTACTTTGCGATTGCGCCAATTTATGTAATTGTTCTTTTTCGGGCATCGGAGTACGGCCTTCCCCACGGGTGAGGATTATGCTTTGTACTTTTTCGGGGATGGTGAACTGTGACCTCAATGCTGCCGCAGCCGCCTGGAACGAGGAGATCCCCGGAGTGATATGATAACTCATCTTGTAGCGGTCGAAGAAAGCCATTTGTTCCTGGATGGCTCCATAAATGCAAGGGTCTCCCGTGTGCAAGCGTACAATAAACAATCCTTTATCATAAAACTCTTTCATCAAGGCGAACTGTTCCTCCAAATCCATACCGGCGGAACTGCGTACGGTCGCTCCTTCTTTAGCATAAAAGGTCAGTTCGCGGGGAACAAGACTTCCGGCATACAGAACAAGATCCGCTTTCTCCAACATTCGTTTCCGCGTACCGAAATCAGTTCGGGATCACCGGGACCTGCACCCACTATCTCTATATGTCCGCCACGCATGGCTGTCGCACTGACGGCTATGGCAAAAGTGAAGTGGTTTCCTTCTGTCAGCATGCCCTTTTGCTTTTCCAATACAAGTGTTCCTTCACCGCTGCTTTTCAAGGCTGTGCTTTCGGCCACTCCATAGACGCCTGTCACTTCGAATGCCTTTTCAGACGGATGGGGGACTGTGATATCTTTTCAGTTCTTCCGCAGGTAAATATGGGTTTCCGTATCGGCCCATCGCCGGTGGAGGATTTCCAGCAGAGGCTCGTCTTTTTTCAGTTCGATGGTATTGAGGGAGGCGAGAGAGAACGGACACAAACCATGTCTGTGCATCACGGCTTCTATGTATTCCGCAATGCCCGAAGGATCGCATTGTTTCCGGCAACCTATTCCCAAGTGGAGGACAGCGGGATGGAAGCAGAGCATGGGAATCTCCGCACTATATATATAAGGTGTAACAGCAATAATCAACTTGAATTCCGATTGGGGCATGTCTTCGAAATGATAGAACACTTTTACGTGTGCGGGAAGCGTGCGTTCCAGATACTCCGTACCTTTATCCTTTATATCGAGCAGCAGCGCCGTTGGTTCCCGGTTGACAAAAAGTGTGACCAGTCTGTTCATTTCTGCATGAGGAACAGTTATTTTCCAGCCATATTTTCCAGCCAGCGTGTCCAGCGCCCATAACCCGGCATTGTCACTTTGGGTGGTAATCACAGCTTCTCCTCCTGTAATGGCGGCAATATGGCGGGTCAGTTCATTGGCTCCCCCCACATGCCCGGAAAGTACTGAAATGACAAAGCGCCCCGTACTGTCCACACAGACCACTGCCGGATCTTTATATTGTTTTTTATGCATCCTGCAATGCTGCGTACACAGATTCCCATGGCACCGATAAAGATGATGCTGTCGAAGTCATTGAAATGCTCCTCTATGAACCGATGGCAGGATGTGATGGAAATACAGCCTTCGCATTCGTTTTTGGTATAAATAAGGGTATCCGGCAACTCTCTTTGTAGTGTTTTTGCCAACGGCAGGCTGGCTTCTGATATCAGTATGATTGCTTTCATTTGTTATCTGTTTTAAATCATTTATTCCGCTCTCATTATCTCTATCGGATTAAAGGCATCCACAGCAATACGGGTACACTGTGTTACCTTCTTGTTGATTTGCGTTATACCTTTTGTGAACAGGGCCTTGCTCTCTTCCGAAACCGAATTGAATACAATGACTCCGTCAGGCAACAGCACTTCTTTGATTTTTTGTAGAATCTCTATCATTTTTCCTCCATGACCACCTATAAATACGGCATCGGGGGCGGGAAGCCCGCCGAGTTCCGTTTCCAGAAAATCACCCATGACGGTTGTAATGCCGGGCGTGCCGAATTTACGACTGTTGCGTTCCATTAACTCTTTACCTTCCGTACGCTGTTCGAATGCTGTCACTTTCAGCTCCGGAAATTGGAGCTTGGCTTCTATGGAAACAGAGCCGGTGCAGAAACCGATGTCCCAGAATGATTTCTTTTCCCTTAATGTCAGCATACTGAGAGTAAGCAAGCGGACAGGCATTTTGGTAATCATTCTGTTGCGTCCGTTCAACAGATGAAACTCACTTTCGGGAATTCCGAACGGACGGGGATGCACCTTGTTTCTTTGCAGTATCAGGCAATTGGGAAAGCGGAAAGCAGATTGGGAGGCTTCCTCTAAAGAGAATGTACGTACAGATTCTTCCTCGCCATTGCCTAATGCTTCCCCCACGGTCATGCGGTAGTTGTCATATCCATACTCCAGCATCCGGGCGGCAATGGTGGCAGGTGTCTTTTCCCGGTCGGTCAACACGCCTATCAGTTTATCTCCTCTGATTAAAGCAGAGTCGAATGCATCCCAAGGACGTCCGGTCAGCGACAAGGTCTGCATCTCCTGATAGGGGAGCAATATACGGTGTGCCAGCATTTGCAGCGAGTTGAAGGTGGGGAATAAGATAATCTTTGCGACGGGAGTTTTCTCATGACGGTATTGGCGAAGCCGAAAAACAACGGGTCGCCCGAAGCGAAAACGATTATTTCGGGATGTTCCTCGTAACGGGAGAATACCGTATCCAGCGGGACGGTGATGTCTATCCATACGGCATCTTCCGGCAAATAAGCGTGTACCAGTTCGTGATGACGTTTTCCTCCCGAGAAGACTTTCCCTTGAGAAACCAAGTTCCGGATTTCAGGAGAAAGAAATTGATTCCGGTTATCGCTTATACCTATTATATAGAATGTTTGCATGGACTTATACATCTCTTCCCGGTTTCAGTTGTTCCGCATCATCAAAAGTAAGGATGGCATTTACCAGAGTCGCTGCCAGATTGCTTCCCCCTTTGCGTCCTTCTACTATCAGTTTGGGGATATGGCTGAAAGGTTTCACCATGTGTTTGCTTTCGCAAACGTGCACAAAGCCCACCGGAGCAGCGATGATGCCGCATGGATGCGCTTTTTCTTTCCGTATCAGGTCACACAGTTCCATCAATGCTGTAGGGGCATTACCGAATACATATAAAGCTTCCGGATGTTCCTCTGCTGCCATACGTATACCGGCCTGTGTACGGGTGATTCCTTTTTCTTTTGCCAATGCTGCCGCGCGTTCGTCACCCAGATAGCATTTCACCCCGATGCCCATCCGTTCCAAAGCACCTTTACGGATGCCCGCGGCAGCCATCGTCACATCCGTAATAATTGTACGTACTTTTCCTTCATTCAATATTTTATACAGACATTCTACGGCAAGAGGATCTATATGCAATATGTTTTCCATCTCGAAATCGGCTGTGGTATGGATGGCATGCAGTAATGCCCATTTGTGATCCGAAGGAATATTTTTATTTTTCAATTCTTTCTCAATAGTACGGAAACTGTTTATCATAATCTCCTGACCGATTCCTGTCGCATCGGTGGTCTTTTCCCGGTAATAACCACGCGGAGTGATTAATTTCCCTTCCCGATAATAAGACTGGGAGTTGCCAATCAATACCACTGTAAACATATCCACCTGTTCGGGATCGAACTCTTGCAAAGTGGTGATTGTCACGGTTTCTTCCTTACGTCCGGCCTGACGCACAAAGCCTACCGGAGTTTCGGGGTCACGCTCTTTCGAGAAAAATTTCTTTTAATCTGTAGAGTTGCCAATACCGCCCTTCGCTTTTGGGATTATAGACCGCCGTTACAAAATCTGCCGTTGCGGCTGCATGGATGCGTTTTTCAATCCGGTCCCATGGTGTCATGAGGTCGGAGAGGGAAATCACACAGAAATCGTGACCGATGGGTGCTCCCAACAGGGAAGCCGCTTTCTGAAAAGCACTGATACCCGGCAATACTTCTATTTCCACCCGGCTGCCACGCTCGCATTTCATTTCGTAAACCAGCGGAGCCATGCCATAAATTCCGGCATCTCCCGAGCTGATAACGCATACAGTCTTTCCTTGTTCCGCCAGCTCGAAAGCCTGTTCGGCACGTGCTTTTTCACGTTTCATTCCGGTGTCTATACATTCGGTGCCCGGTTCCAGATAGGGTTCGATAAACTGGAAATAGTATTTATAGCCGATTACTACATCGCTGTTCTTGACTGCTTGTATTACAGCGGGGGTTATATCTTCGGGTGAGCCGGGACCAATGCCGGCTACGATTAATTGGGCCTTTTTCATTTTTTTATTATATAATTATTCCTTTCCGGAATCTGATTTAAAAGTTTCCTTCAGTGCTTTCAGCCAATATAATCCTCTGAATGACAATGCGCTGTCCTGACAGTAGTTCCTTCATCTTGCTTTCAGGCTTTTACATAGACGGACTGAAAGTGGTGGCTGGCATGAGGAGCCAAACTTAACCGTACAAAGTTACTTATTTGAGCGGGAGAAACAAGTCTTTTCTTTCTATAAATTATGGAAATCTTTTTTTATCAGGCTTAATAATGAATAAGGCATCATTCAGAATGTGCCGTAATCGGGAAGCCGGCAAAGCAGAGGATATTGCCGATGAAAATTTAAACAGGAACTAAAAATAATAGAGATTTGCTGATAGATAAGTTTGAAGAAGAAATGTTGGCGGAATCATTGGGGGGCACTATGGGGATGGTTAAGCCTTTTTATTCCTGCACTTAACCCTTTTTAAACCTATGATTTCTATCTCCATAGCCTTTGGAGTTAACTCAAAGCTATGGATTTAACTCCGCAAGCTTGGGAGATAGAAATCATTCGTTCAAAAAGGCTTAGTCACAAGGATGTGAGAGCTTAGGAATCGGCTTGCCGGAGTTTGTTCTGTATGGAAGAAGCTGCCTCCGCTGTTTGTATCATATCGGATTCCGTTATTTTAAGGCCTTGCCATCCGAGAAAGCATTACCACTTTTCTCCTACTTTCAGATAATCATTATTGAACGGGTCGAAGATGACGGGAATAACTTTGGAGGCATCCACTTTTCCATTCTGATCCAGTACACGTTCATCTACACTTACATTGACTATTTCGCCGCGCAGGATACAGGTTTCGGGATTGTAATCCTTCAGCTTGCATTCCACAGCTACGGATAATTCATCAATCAGCGGGGCATCCACAATTCCGACCGGGTGGCATGGAATCCCGCACGGGCGAATTTGTCCGGAACCTTGTTGCCCGAAACAATGCCTACATAATCGCAAGCGATGATTTGCCCGGCTTCTGCCATGCTCACTGTGAATGCTTTGCGTTTCAGAATGTTGGCCGTTGTCTTGTGACCTTCACTGATACAAATACTGATTTCATTCATTTCACTGATACCGCCCCAAGCCGCATTCATGGCATTGGGAAGACCGTTTTCATCGTATGCGGCGATGATAAATACCGGTTGCGGATAGGTAAAAGGTTTTGCTCCTAAATTCTTTCTCATACTATTTATTTTTTAGTCCATTGTTTAATCTCTTCTTTGGTAGCACCGTTCATCAGCCTGCCTTTCTGCCAGTTCAGGCTGGGGTAGGCTTTCTTTAATTCTTGTTCGGCGTTAGAAATGCGGCTTCCACCCGAGGTAGCGAATGGAATGAGGATCTTGCCTGTGAAATCACCTTTTTCTATAAAACTGTTGATGATTCTTGGAGCCAGGTTCCACCAAATGGGGAAACCGATATAGATGGTATCATAGGCTGCCAAGTTTTGGGGCTGGGAACGCAATGCGGGACGTGACGAGGCATCTGCCATTTCCACACTGCTGCGCGAGGATTTGTCGTGCCAGTCCAGGTCGGCGGAGGTATATTTCTTTGCAGGTTGTATTTCGTAGAGGGCTCCGCCTGTCACCTCCGCTATCTGTTTGGCGGCTTTCTCTGTTGTACCTGTTGCCGAGAAGTAAGCTACTAATGTTCTGTTGCTCTGTTTCTGTGCGTTTACGGTAATACACAGTATCATGATTACCGTCATAAATAATCCGAGTCTTTTCATACGATTTATGTTATTTGGTTCAAATATACGTTTTAATATTTTATGATGTTGCAAATTTAGGTATATTTGCTTGGGTTCTTTGTAGATAAATTACGGGTATCCTGACCTTAATTACAGATTCTGCCATATAATATATGGATCAGGATATCAAGTCTGATTAATCAAAGAAAGAAATCAGTTCTATTACTAACGGGCAGGATGACAAAATCGTAACAAAAAACGAAGAAATTAGCTTGGTGGCGGGTTTCTTATGTAAAGGTAATAAAAGGCGATTACCTAGTCCGAAAAAGAAATAAGGCTTTTGCTTTACAATAGCTTTCTCAAATCCTCAATGTCCGGCAAAGCGTTACGAAGCCGTTCCGGCATGTCTTTAGATGCATGGTAAGTAGCAACCCCCATCGGCTTGTTATAATCACGAACGGCAAACTCTACAAAGGTTTGATTCATTTCCCTGCAAAGGATTATTCCGATAGAAGGGTTTTCATGCGGCTTCCGGATATATGTGTCTAAAGCAGATAGATAAGTATTCAGTTGTCCCAAATAAGATGTGCGGAATTTTCCGGATTTCAGTTCGACTGCGACCAAGGAATTAAGCTCCCGATTGAAAAAGAGCAAATCAATAAACATTTCTTCTCCTGCAACCTCCATACGATACTGATTGCCTATAAAACTGAAATCTTGTCCGAAGGTCATGATAAACTTCTTCACATTGGCAACAATCGCCTTTTCTACTATCTTTTCGTCTAAATCCTCCTCCTGTTCATTCAGTTCCTCCACATTAATGAAATCAAGCAAGTATTCATCTTTGAATGAGCAAACAGCTTTTAGAGCTTGCTTGGTATCAGGCAATGCTTGTGCGAAATTGTTAGGAAAAGTGCCCCGATGGCTGTACAGGTCTGTTTTTAAGTAATCCCTTAAAGTGTATTTACTCCAATAGCGAGTGGCGCACTCATGTATATAGAACAGCCTTGCTTCCAAAGTCTTAGCTTTGGATATTATTTCAGTATGATGACTAAAGCCGATTGAAAGGAAGTCTGACCAGTTAAATTCATCAGCCAGTGGCTGGCGAATTTCTACAAGAAGTAATTTTTCATCCAATACTAAATCGTCAGCCAGTGGCTGGCGATTTAAAACAGATTCCCATGCTTCATAAAATATTCGCATGTTCTTTATATTCGAAGCTGAAAATCCCCTTAGCCCCGGCAATTCTTTTTGCAATAGGGAAGATATCTGTTCAATTGCACCTTTTCCCCAAAAGCCAGTACGGGAATTTTCCGACACATAACGTCCGATGCCGTAATAAAGAGATAGCTGTTCCTTGTTCACCGATGCGGCTGCACGGTACTGGCTGCGTAGGATAGCTTCTTTTATGCTCTTTACAGCTTCTCTATAATTCTGATTTATATCCATTTGTATTTTGTTATATGTGACAAAGTACAAAAATAATGCTGGCGAAAACGACAAAACTTTGTTTTCTTTTCGCCAGCACATATTTTGCTGTCAGTATAAATAAGTTTAGTTTGTTCCTTTGTCTATATATCCAAACGAACTTGACTTAATCTGTAACCTTTTTATTATAATACTCCAAAAACGCCACTTCACCTATCTCACTTAACAGTTTTTGATTTTCAATAAAATCCTGTCCATGCTTTTGCCAACGTTTGGCAAATCCTTTAAATCTGGTACATGGGAAGTTGCTGCATTGGAAACAATGTGTTATCTTTTTCCCAAAACAACATAAATGAAATGTTTTGCATTTTTCACAACGAGAATGATTTAACTCGGCTCCTCTGCAAGCTCTTTTTTTCTCTCGTATATATGGGGGCATCCCCCCACAAAAAGACACCACAAGCAGGAATACGACCATTATAAGGCTTGATTTTAGCCATTTCCCTTG
>OKWD01000096.1_pt1 | contig 15408 bp, 11 predicted proteins | sample 1607011 | NCBI WGS metagenome assembly OKWD01 (sample SAMN04414077, study PRJEB24778) | human gut metagenome | material: faecal | host: Homo sapiens | reverse complement strand
CCTCTTCCTCTGTCAGCCAACGTTTGTTAGAAAACGTAAATTCCAACTTATTACGGTAAAACTCCGTTTTTTCCGACCCTATGATAGGTGAAATTTCCGGCAATTCGATCTTGCCGATACGGGTCAGATTATCCGTCACCTGCTTTTGCTTATACTTTATTTGTTCTGTATATGGCAGACACTGCCACTTACAACCACCACATATACCATAATGCTGGCAGAAGGGTACTGCACGCACAGGAGAATACTCATGGAATTTCACAGCCACAGCTTCTGCATAATGATTTTTCTTACGCTTCACTTGTAAATCCACCACATCACCGGGCACTACATAAGGCACAAATACTACCAGGTCATTCACTTTCGCCAAAGCTTTTCCTTCGGCAGCTACATCTGTTATGGTTATCTTCTCTAATAATGGAAGTTCTTTCTTCTTTCTAGCCACTTTTCTGAATAAGTTAATTTGGGGACAAATTTAAGCATTTTCCCTGAATATTGCCTCATAAATCGTAAGATATTAAAATTGCAAAGTAGAAATTGCAATTTCCACTATTTTTTTTCAGTAAAAGGTTTGGAGATAACTAAAATATGTATAGTTTTGCGATTACATTTTTTGAGCGAGTTAACTTTAAATACATTTATTATGGATAAAAAAAGAGTTTACACCTTTGGTAATGGACAAGCTGAAGGAAAAGCAGACATGAGAAATCTGCTTGGTGGAAAAGGCGCTAACCTGGCTGAAATGAATCTAATCGGTGTTCCCGTACCTCCGGGATTTACAATCACCACAGAAGTTTGTAGCGAATATTATGAGTTAGGTAAAGATAAAGTAGTAGAACTGCTGAAAGCGGATGTTGAGAAAGCTATCGCCAACATCGAAAATCTGATGAATTCCAAGTTTGGAGATGTAGAGAACCCGTTACTGGTTTCTGTACGTTCGGGTGCCCGCGCTTCTATGCCGGGTATGATGGATACCATCCTTAATTTAGGTTTAAATGACGAAGTGGTGGAAGGCTTGAGCCGCAAGACCGGACGCCCCCGTTTCGCATGGGATTCTTACCGTCGTTTCGTACAAATGTATGGTGACGTGGTATTGGGTATGAAACCGGTGAACAAGGAAGACATCGATCCTTTCGAGGAAATTATCGAAAAAGTAAAGGAAGAAAAAGGTGTGAAGCTCGACAACGAATTGGAAGTGGAAGACCTTAAAGAACTGGTTAAACGCTTTAAAGTTGCTGTAAAAGAACAAACCGGACAAGATTTTCCGACCTGTGCATACGAACAACTTTGGGGTGCCATTTGTGCTGTATTCCGCAGTTGGATGAACGAACGCGCCATTCTTTACCGCAAAATGGAAGGTATTCCTGCCGAATGGGGTACTGCTGTAAGCGTACAAGCCATGGTATTCGGTAACATGGGTGATACTTCGGCTACTGGTGTTTGCTTCTCTCGTGACGCAGGTAACGGTGAGGATTTGTTTAATGGCGAATATTTGATCAACGCACAAGGTGAAGATGTTGTGGCCGGTATCCGTACTCCGCAACAAATCACAAAAATCGGTTCTCAGCGTTGGGCAGAACGTGCAGGTATTTCTGAAGAAGAACGCGTAGCCAAATATCCCTCTATGGAAGAAGCTATGCCGGAAATCTACAAAGAACTGGATGCCCTGCAAACCAAACTGGAAAACCACTATCGCGACATGCAGGATATGGAATTTACCGTACAGGAAGGTAAATTATGGTTCTTGCAGACCCGTAACGGTAAACGTACCGGAGCTGCTATGGTAAAAATCGCCATGGACTTGTTGCGCCAGGGAATGATTGATGAAAAACAGCATTGGAGCGTTGCGAACCTAATAAATTAGACGAACTGCTTCACCCTGTGTTCGACAAGAAAGCGTTGAAAGAAGCGAAAGTTTTGACTCGTGGTTTGCCCGCTTCTCCGGGTGCCGCTACCGGTCAGATTGTATTCTTCGCCGATGATGCAGAGGCATGGTCGGAAATGAAGAAAAAAGTCATCATGGTGCGTATCGAGACATCTCCGGAAGACCTCCGCGGTATGTCGGTGGCACAGGGTATCCTTACAGCCCGTGGCGGTATGACATCGCACGCAGCCGTAGTTGCCCGCGGTATGGGTAAGTGCTGTGTGTCTGGCGCAGGCGAAATCAAGGTAGACTACAAAGAGAAAACCGTCATCATGGACGGCAAAACATACAAGGAAGGCGATTGGATTTCATTGAACGGCTCTACAGGCGACGTTTACGACGGTCAGGTGCCTACAGTCGATGCAGAGCTTTCAGGCGACTTCGCAGCAATCATGAACCTTGCTGAGAAATACACCAAGGTTGATGTCCGCACAAATGCCGACTCTCCACGCGATGCTCTCGTGGCCCGCAAATTTGGAGCCAAAGGTATCGGTCTTTGCCGCACAGAGCATATGTTCTTCGAGGGCGACCGTATCAAGGCAATGCGCGAGATGATTCTTGCCAATACAGAGGAAGGACGCCGTGCAGCTCTTGACAAACTGTTGCCTATCCAGCGTGCCGACTTCCAAGGAATCTTCGAGGCTATGGACGGTCTCGGCGTGACAATCCGTCTGCTCGACCCACCATTGCACGAGTCGTGCCTCATCAGCTTGTCACTCAGAAAGAATTGGCAAACGAGATGGGTATCACCGTCGAAGAGGTGAAGAGCAAGTGCGACTCTCTTGAAGAGTTCAACCCGATGCTCGGTCACCGTGGATGCCGTCTTGGCAACACTTATCCAGAAATCACAGAGATGCAGGCCCGCGCCATCATCGAGGCAGCAATCGACTGCAAGGAAAAAGGCATCGACGTGCATCCGGAAATCATGGTGCCATTGGTAGGTGTAGTAAAAGAGCTTGAAATGCAGAGCGAAATCATCCGTCGCACAGCGGAAAAAGTGTTTGCGGAAAGAGGTACATCAGTGGCTTACAAGATTGGTACAATGATTGAGGTGCCTCGCGCCGCTCTCGTTGCCGACAAGATTGCCGAATATGCCGACTTCTTCTCGTTCGGAACAAACGACTTGACTCAGATGACGTTCGGATACTCTCGCGACGACGCTCCTAAGTTCCTCAAATACTACAAGGAATTGGGTATCATCAAGACAGATCCATTCGAGGTGCTCGATCAGGAAGGTGTAGGACAGCTCGTAGAAATGGGTACAAAGAAAGGCCGTTCGACAAAGGCAGGTCTCAAGGTGGGTATCTGCGGTGAGCACGGCGGCGAGCCTTCTTCTGTCAAGTTCTGCGCTAAATTGGGCATGAACTACGTTTCTTGCTCTCCGTTCCGTGTGCCTATTGCACGCGTGGCTGCGGCTCAGGCTGCCATCGAATAACAGGCGATAGAACCTTATAAATAGTCACTTAGCGATAAGTTCTCTAAATCAGAGGCTTATCGCCTAAAGTATTTTTAAGGGGTTTGCTCATTTGAACACGATAGTGTGTACCAATGAAACAAAATGTTGTCCAAAATCCGCACCATTTTCGCAGGGCTGTTGTCCGCGTGTTGTCCACTCGTAAAACTCTGATATACACAACAAAAAGATATAATTTGATATGGCTACATTCAAAGCAGTGGTAAGACGGCCTCGCTCGGATGGCTTTTACTCGGTCTACATCCGTGTTACACACCGCCGTCAGACCCTTTTCATCAAGACCGACAAGATGCTTACCAAACGTGAACTGACACGCAATGGCGAGATTTCGGACGCTTATGTCCTGCAATTCTGTACGCAGAAAATCCTCGAATACCAGGAGCGACTGAACCGGCACGACATATCGCAGTGGACAGGTGCTAAGGTTGTGGAGTTCCTCACTACCCCAGAGGAGGTCATGCCGTTCTCGGACTACGCCCGGAAGCATATAGACCGCATGATTGACCGAGGGCAGGAGCGCAACGCCAAGAACTACCTGCTTGCTCTGCAACACATGGAGCGTTACTTTGGGACAACACAGGTGAAGTTCGCACAACTGACCTCGGTAAACGTGAACAAGTGGATTGCAACACTGAGCAGCACCGCGAGGGCAAAGGAAATGTACCCTGTCTGCATCCGGCAGATATTCCGTGCGGCCATTGATGAACTGAACGACTACGACAACGGCATCATCATGGTAAAGACCAATCCGTGGGGCAAGGTGAAGATACCTGCTGCAGACCGGCCAAACAAGAAAGCAATCACCGCCGAGGCTTGCCGGGAGTTCTTCTCGGCACCGTTGCCACCTACACGCATGATTGACCCATTGCCGGAGTTAGGCCGTGATGTGGCCTTGATGTCATTATGCTTGGCCGGCATGAACACTATCGACATATTCAACCTGCGGAAACAGGACTACCACGGTGGCATCATCCACTACAAGCGAGCCAAGACAACCAAGAGCAGAACTGATGAGGCTTACATCGAAATGCGAGTGCCGGAGGTTATCAAGCCATTGTTTGAGAAATACAAGGCCGGCGACCACACCGACCGCCTGTTTCGCTTCTGCGACCGCTTCTCCACCTCTGACAGCTTCTGCGCCAACGCCAACATAGGCATCAAGCAAATCTGCAAGTCAATGGGAATGCCAAAGGAGGATTGGTACTGCGTTTACACGTTCCGGCATACATGGGCGACAACGGCACAGAACGACTGCGGCGCAACTCTGGCGAGGTGGGCTTTGCCATGAACCACTCCCACCGCTACACCGTGACACGCGGATATGTGCAGCTCGACTTCTCCCCGGCATGGAGGCTCAACGAAAAAGTGATTGACTTTATCCTGTTCAGTGATGCGACCTCGCGGCGAATGGAGCATGAACAGCAGGAGGACGAGGGATTGTTCCGCCTGTCGCCGAAGATGCTCATCCGGGCGGCGGCATTCTTTCAAGGCAAGTGCCTCGCCAACTTTGAGGACATCGGCTATTCCAACATCGAGGAGGTGACAAAGGCTCTTGTCGTTCATTTCCCTGCCGACATTCCAAACCGCTCAATGGTGCAGTTCAAAATTGTCAACTGCGACAACGGCAAGGTCTATATCTACGAACACCAAAAGGGCAAAGGCTTCGCATGACCATTTTCGTGAAGCCAAGAACTAGCTGCAAGGGTCACGCCAACATCCGGCGTGGCTCTTTCTTTTTGAGCGCAACTTTTTTCTTTCTCCCCTACTTGCCAAAAGGCGAAGCCTCAAAAAAGAAAATTCTCTCTCGCGTGTGTGTGTACGCGCGCGCTTCGTCGAGAATAAAAACTCGTTAGAGTTATATATTTTATTTTTAGAAATACGTTAGTATTTCTTTTTATCAAAAGAAAGGTTTCGGAAGAAATGCCCTTTTCTTCCGAAGTTTGGGTAAGAAATAGCGATAACTTCCGAAAGAATGGCAATAACTTCGGAAGAAATAGGCATAACTTCGGAAGTTATTATAATAAATGGGTAAGGAATTTCGACCCGAAAACACCCGAAAAGTGCCATTTTTGAGGGGTATTTTGACCCCTGTTTTTCACCCAATTTTCAGTAAAATTTCAAAAATGGAATTTATGCCCATTATTTCGGAAGAATGGGAATAACTTCGGAAGAAATACACATTTATTCCGAAGAAATAATAATTATTGGGGAAAGAATACCTCCAAACTTCGGAAGAAATACCCATTATTGGGGAAGAAATAGGTATAAATGGGGAAACAATTTCGAGAATGAAACAGCCGAGCGAAATGCCCGGCTGTTGTCTAAATGTAGAAGAAAATAGACGGCGTTAGTTGTCGTTTTCGGCGGCGAGCTGTTTCAGTCGTTCCTCTATCGTGGTGGTGACATCGCCCGAGACCGACACCTCGGCAGATACTGATTGCATCTGCGGCGTGTGGTAACGCAGCAGCTTCTCTTGTATGGCCGCACGGTCTTTGGCCTCCATCTGCATCATGTCGATTTCAAAATCAGAAATGATGAGCGGTTTGCCGTCCGGGTCGCTCAACGTAACGGTATTGTAGAGATTTCCGTCCTTGTCACGAAATTCCAACGTGCGAGGGCTTCCGTCTATATTCGTCTGTGGCTTCGGCTCAAAGTATGACATAGACTGAGCGCGAAGATGCTCCTTGAGCGGATTTGGTTTGTTTGGAGTACCTTTCTGTCGGCCTCCTGTTTTTCGTCCTTGTGCCATGTAATCCAAAAGTTAAAGATGTGATGCAAAGGTAGGTGTTTACCTTTGCTCAATAATTATAACTTTTTAATCACATCAAGACATGGGCATATTAGGCAGTGCAATAGGTGGCGCATTGGGCATCGGAGGAAGCATCTTCGGTGGCATCAGTGCTTCAAAGGCGATGAAGAAAGCCAAGAGGATTGTTGAAGGAGAGATGAAAGACAATCAGAATTGGTATGACCGCCGCTATAACGAGGACGCTACACAACGTGCAGACGCACAACGCATCCTCACAATGACAAATGACAATATCCGGCAACGAAACCAACAGGCAGCAGGATCGCAAGCCGTTATGGGAGGCACGGATGAGAGTGTGGCAGCGACAAAAGCGGCAAATAATCAAGCAATTGCTGATGCTACATCGCAAATTGCTGTCAATGGTGAACGCCGCAAAGACCAAATCGAAAGTCAATATATGCAGACGAAGTCCGACCTCAACGAGAAACTGAGAAACATTGAGATAGGTAAAGCAAATGCCGTCAGTCAAGCAGTGCAAGGTGTCGCACAGGCAGGTTCTAACATGGCAGGATTATTCTAAAACATTACACACAATGATAGACCCAAATAAACCAATCATAGATCCACGGACAACAGTCGTAGACGGAACTACACCGCCTACTACTGTTACTCCTACAGGTGGAACTACTCCACCGGCCACAACACCCGACAATGTTGTGCGCAGGGACGATACGCAGCCGGTTGTTCCAAGTGGAGGCTCGACAACGACCACAACAAAGACAACCACTCTGTCCCTATATCCACCTCCATACCTGCTGAATATACCGCGAGTAGTTATGAAGAACTTATACCGCAGCTTGAAAAACGCATGGCTGAGTATAAGCCATTGTCGGAGGAGGAACTGAAGAAGTTGCGCCGACGTCAAAAGGTAGAGGGCATCATCAGCGGAATATCTGACGCAGCCCAATCTGTAGCCAATCTCATTTTCACACACCACTATGCGCCAAATATGTACAATCCCAAAGAAAGTATGTCTGCAAAGGCGAAAGAACGGTTTGACAAGGAAAAGGCGCAGCGTGAGGCCGATGCAGATAAATTCCTCAACTATGCCCTTACTATCGGCAAGTTGAAAGATGCCGACAAACAGAGAGGATTACAGGCATGGCAGACAGAACAGACCCTTGCCCGACAAGACCGCGCATTTGACGCAGGTAGAAAAGACCGTGACGATGATGTGGCATTCCGTAACAAAGACTATGACGAGCGTGTGCGTCAGTGGCAAGCCAACTTCGACCGTCAAGGCGAATGGCATAAGGAAGAGGGGCAGCGTTGGGAGCGTCAGTTCAAGGAGAGTGTTCGTCAATTCAATGTAAGTTCTTCACTTGAAAGGCAGCGCATCAACATCGCAGCTCAACAAGCCGCCCACGCCATGCAGCAGGGTCAAATGACATTCAACCTCGGTTCCGGCAACGGAAATGTTACTTTGACTATGGACAAACTCAACGCTCAGACAGTTTCACGTATCTATCACACGCTTCCTGCAAATGTTCGCTCACAAGTGCAGGGCGACCCGATTGTGCAGAATGGCTTTGTTGTTGGCTACAAAGAGCCGACAACCGAGGCCATGCTTATTGCCATTGGTGCAAACGTGGAAAGTTCTCCGGCCACGCAGAACGCAATCAGACAGGTTGCAGGTTTGGAGAAAGGCGACAAGCCCAAAGGATATTAACCCGATAAACATTATCTCAAAATATGGCTAATCCAAACGATAATTTACGCAGACTGTATCAAAACGGACTGAAACATTTCTCTCTTCCCGACTTTGATACATTCCAACAGGATATGAGGGACGAGGAGAAGCGTAGACGGTTCTACACGAATATGCAAGAGGCATACTCGTTGCCAGACTTCGATACATTCTCAAAGGATATAGGTGCGGTTGCTCCGCCTCCTGCACCTACTAAAGCACAGCCTCAACAGACGGCTTCAACCGTGAAACCGATAACTGATAATACCGCACAGCAAGCAACCGTACAACCTGCACAGGCACAAGGTCAGAAGCTCACTCCCATGCAGCAAATGGGATTTCAGATGCAGATTGATGACATGAATGCTCGCATGAAGCAGCAAAAGCAGCAGTTCGACCAACGCATAGAGGGCATAAAGAAAGGAAATAAGCCCGGTGCATTCATGGGCGAGCGAGAGTTCAACCCGACAACCGGCAAGATGGAAACCCACTACTACACTACGCAGGGCGACCGTGTTGGTTCTATGTTTGAGCAGAGCCAACGCAATACCGAATACAATAAGTGGTGGGAAAACAACACCGAGGACGGCAAACGGCACAAGGAACAGAGGTTGCAACGTGAGTTTGACGAGCGTTTGGCAACTCTTTGGCAGCGTCATAACCCCACAGAGGGGGAAAACGCAGCAGAACAGGCATGGTCAGCAGCCGAGGCACGGCAGAAGAAAGATAGCGACCGCGCTGCAGATGATGTTTACAAGACTACCGGCAATGCAATGACCGATGCCTTCTTGAACAGTGGTCGAGAAATGCACTATGTTAATGCCTCCTTATTCTCTCATAAGAAACAAGTGGCACAATTGACGAACTTCGACCTCGACCGTCTGATGAACGACTCATGGGACAATCTCGGAGAGGCAGGACAGAAAGCACTCATTGACGATTGTTATAAGATGCTCCGCTACCGTAATCCGGGAGTGGATGAACTTGTGCTGTATAATCAAGCCAAACAGTTTGCTCGTCAGCAATCAGACCTCAGACTTTATAACCTTGCCGTTGAGAAGAACCTGCCAAAGGGTAATCTTGAGTATCTTATGCGCAAGATTGGCGACATGAATATGATTGCCAACATATCCAAAGGTATTGCAGTATCATCTGCCAACGGAAAGACCGGCGACATGGCCGCATACGAAGCCGCCAACGAACAATACAGACAGGACGGCCACAAGATACTTGATGTAACCGGCACCGTTGCCGGTTTTGCCCTCGACCCCACTACATGGCTGTCGGCAGGTGTAGGTAGTGCCGCAACAAAGGGCGCAATGTGGGCAGGTGGCCGTTATCTCGCAGGACGAGGAGCAACTGCAGCAGTTACCAATGCCGCCACTCGTCAATTTGCCACATCCATGACCGGGCGCATTGTCGGTGGCGTTGTCGGCGGTGCTTCCAACTTTGGCACATTTGAAGGTGTCAAGGAAATGGAAAACCAATTTGCACACGGTGGCCATGTCGTAGGACAGGACGAAACCGGCAAATACATCAACGATGGATATTCCGCCGGGGCAGTGGCCGGGCAGTTCGGTCATGGTCTGTTGATGGGTGGTGCTATCGGTTGGCTTGGCCCTGTGTCGGGCAATGTTTCCGACAAACTCGTCAGAGGAACATCAAGCACAGTTGGCAAGGTTGCTACTCGCGCAGGTGTCTATACAGGCGCAACTATGGCCGAGGGTACAATCTTCTCCGTTCCCGAATGGATAGAGGGCGACCGTGACGGCTTTGACGTGTGGACTGACAACATGGCCATGATGGTAGGTTTCAAGGCCAAACACATATTAAAGAGTGCCGGTGGTGTTCTCGGCGACCTTAAAGCATCATTTGACAGCCCTACCAACGGAGCAAAAGAACCGCCTCGACTTTGAGAGCAGACTGCGTATGCGCATGGACGCTCCCTCTGACGGCGACATGGCACTGACAAAGGACGAGGAGGCCGAGCTGAAGCGTTATGGTTACGACCTGCGCGACCTTGTGGAGAGTGCCGAGCGCACCGGCGATGCTTCCGAGGGAAACATCATTGCAAAGGACGCCCCCGAAATCGTTAGCCCGACTGACAGACATGGTAACAGACCCACGTGTCAGTGAGGCAGCGAGAGCCAAGATGTATTACTATGCCACTGGCCGCAAACTTCCGATGTCCACCATTATGAAAGGTGAACTCTATGAGGACGGAAAGGGAGGATTTATCGTGGAGTCGCAGGGTGCAAATGGCGTGATAACCTCTCGCTCATTCAAGAACCGCAAGGAGGCCGACCTTGAATTGCAGCGCATCAACCGTCAGACCGAACTCAACAGCATAGAAATTGGCGAGCGTTATCAGCAGACAACCGACTTCGAAAACCGTTTACAGGAGGCTTGCCGCACCGTTGCATCTGAAAACGGTTGGGACATGGTGGAGGTTTACCGTACCTGCGAAGAAGCACGGCGGAATTACCTCCGTGGCGGCGACAAGCAATTTGACGAGGCACAGCAGAACATCCTCCGCAAGGTAACGGATGCAATGGGCGAATTTGAGGAAACCGGCGCAACCGATGCCATGCGTGGCCGCATCAACGAGAAATACGGCGTGGATATTGACGCAGCAATCCGTAAGGAGGCCAACCGCCGCACACAGGCCGAGCAGACTGCCATAGACGAGTATATAGATGAACTTATCCCCGACAAAGCAAAAGACCGTCCTGTTGAGGATGCAGATGTTGAGGACATCACCAATCAGAAGAGTTTGCCCGGCGGCGAGGAAACTTTTGATGATGAATTTGGTAACGAACCTATCGACCCTCGCTTTGACGGTGGAGAGGTTGCGCCCGACTACGACCCTCATCAGCCCGGTGGTGAGCAGAAACCCATTGGCCGTGCCGTCATGAAATACAAAGACCGTCCTGTCGAGATATTGAGTGGCCGTGTTGTGATGATGGAGGACGGCACCATGATTGACAATGAACGCAGCGATAACTCTATTGTCATTCGCGACCTCGCCACCGGTGAGATTGAAATGGTTTCACCCGAAGCCATTCTTTCATACGAAGAATATGCAGCCTCTGTTGATGAGGCTGAAACGACATCAGAGCAAGGTAAAGCACCCGAAGCATCTGTCGAGGAGCAATCCAAATACACCTCCGGCCAAATCAAGATACGAAACTCTGATGGCACCGAAACGCGCGGTGTCCTTACAGGCTATGTAGATGAGGACGGCAAACATGAGTATTATGTTGAGGGCGACCTGCAACATCTTCACTATGCTTCAGAGTTTGAACTCGACAACATTCTTTCAGACTATCAGCCGGACGCGCCGCAAGAACCCATCACGCCGAAAGACAGTCAAGGCAACGACCTTTCCGTAGGTGATGAGATAGTTCTGTCAGCCGGTCGCACAGGCATAGTCAGCGACATACAGCCCAACGGTGCTGTAACAGTAGACCACAACGGCGAGAGTGTGACCTATAATGAACAATTCGGCGACATTACTGCCACTTGGTTGCGCAAGGTTACGCCTACTCCTGTTGCAGAAGAAGTACCGACCACCGTTCCCGAAACCGCAGAAAGTGTTCCCACAACAGCGGAAACAACCGAAAATCCGTCTGTACCTGTTCCCAATTCTTCTGAAAATGGTAACAATGGCGGTGTAATTATTCCAACTGATGGCAACATTGGTGCGGAGAATATTCCTGTCCCTGCGGCAGCACCTCAGAGTGAGGTGGCACAACCACAAGCAGTAGAGCCTACACCATTGCAGCGTATTCCTCGTGATGAAAAGGGAGAACCTATCTTTGAACAGGCAGACAGCCCCGAAACCGCGTGGGATGCCCTTGTGGAGTTTAGCGAGGGTGATGCTGCCACGGCCAAAGAAATTGCAGATACTATGGCCGAGGAGAAGCGCAAAGCATTTGAAAAGGCACAGAAGCAGAAACCTAAAGGCAAGACCCCGACCGAAATCCTCGCATCGAAAAAAGCCAACTCAGCCGAACTTGCAAAGGCCGAGAGTGAATATCTCCATTGGCAGAAGATGGCGAATGTAGAACAGAACCGTCAAAATGCTATCCGTTCCCAGCAGGAGGTCGAGGCACGGAAGAGAGCGGCAGAACGCGCGGAGGCTGAAAAGGCGGAGCGTGAGGCACGGGAGGAAGCGGCCAGACTTGAGCGTGAAGCGTTGGAGGGTATTCCCGAATGGCACATGGATACTCCCGAGAACGCCCGGAAGCGCAGCGCGCGCCGTTTCAATGGTCAGATGTTCACTCGTCAAGAGCCTATTCAAAATGTGCCTGGTAAAGAGGTGGAGGTCAAATTCTCACAGAAAGACCTCCCGAAAGGTCGTGTCGCCGTCATTGAGGCCGAGCAGTTGCAGCCCTCGCACATGCAAGGACAACGTAACCCGATGTTCTTTATCGAGGAGGCACAGCCCAAGAACCGCTCAGAGGCCGTTTCCATGAATGCCGCAAGAGATATGGCCGAGGGTATCCGTCCGCAGGAAATCACCGGCAGCGCAACAGCGTACACCGGCGCGCCCACAGTGAACACTCGCGGCGAGGTCATTCAAGGCAACAACCGCTCTGATGCACTCCGTTACCTGTGGGAGAATAAACTGCCCGAACAGCAGCAGACCTACAAACAATACCTCATCGACAATGCAGAACAATTTGGTATTGACCCCGAAGCGGTCAACGCCATGCAGCACCCTGTCCTTGTCAATATGCTTGATGTGGACGATGCAGAGGCCATACGCTTAGGACAAATGACTGCACAGGACACAGAGAGCGGAGGCATTGAACGTATCAAGCCTAAGAATGTAGCGCAGAAACTTGGTGATGGTATGCGCTCATTTGCCACTCGCCTACTCAGTAGCGGCGATGATGAGGCCACCTTTGGGCAGCTCGTGGACCGTAACGGAACAGAGGTGTTAAAGTGGATGAACCAAGTAGGTGCAATCAGCAACACACAATTTCAGTCCGCTTTTGACAGTAAGGGCAATCTTACAGCCGAAGCCAAGAACGATTTGCAGAAAGTTCTGTATCAAGCTGTATTCAAAGGAGGCTCACAGCAGTTGGAAGAAATGTTTGACCGGCTAACGGCCAAAGCACAGCGTGCAATTCTGTCAACGGCTTTCCGCGATATGGACTCGCCTTTTGCCGGGAAGATGCTCCCCGAAATACAATCATCAATCATTGCTTACAATGAATTGATGCAAGACCCGTCATTTGAGTCTGCAAAGAACTTGGATGAGGCATTGAGGGCAGTTGAGGCGTTCAAGCGTCAGATTTCTCTTGATGATAGGTTTGAACAGTATATGCCGGCCGATAATTTCAGTAACTTTGCACTGCAATTGGCGGCAATGTATAAGGCGAGCGATATGTCGCAGACCACTATCGCATCCTATTTCAATCAGATGTACGACCTTGCACAAGGCAAAAAGGCCGCTACTCTCTTTGAGGAAGCCGACACAACGGAATATCCTCTTGCCGAGGTTATCAAACAAGTATTAGGAATAGATTATGAACCTGCAAAGAATGGAAACAACAATGTCACAGATGGAGGTGCTAATGTGGCTCTCCGTAATCAAGTCGGCCAAGGAGGGGAACTCCGAGGCAATGAACCACCTGCAAACGGAGAACAAACTCCGACAGGAACAGAACCGTCCGAGCGTGGAGCAGGAACTTCAGACAATAGCATTGAAGGAGGACGAGATACCAATGTCAACGGAGGAACAGTTGATGTTGAAGCAAATGGAGGATTGGCAGATGAAATAACTCCTGCTATCGGTCCATTTGGGGAAATATATACACAATTCAAAGGAAAATCCCAAGAGGCAATAGCCTATTTGCTTGACAAGAAAAGTGGTGAAGCAGTCGGCGCACTCCACCATAAAGAGATTGGAGACATTGACCTCGTTTATGGTAAAGAAGGAACAGGACATAGTGACGGATATGGCCTTGCCAAATTAGCCAAATATCACCCCGAAGTCCTTAATAATCTGCAAGACATTCTGAATGACATGGTTGTTACCAAGCGTTCGGAAAATCGTGTACAGTTGGAGAGTGAGAAATACCAAGCCGCTGTTCGCCTTACATGGGATAATAAAAAGAAAACATGGCTTTTAACCATGTTTGAAAAGAAAAACAGTGTCCTCGACAATACGACAGACACTGGCAAGACCCTTGTGGGCAACGGGAATGACACTGCTACTCCCGAAAACACTGTTATTTCTGATGGCAAAGATAATACTTCTTTGCCAAACGAGCAAATTTCAGAGGAAGAAATTGCAACGCAACACGCTGATGTAGAGGAAGAGCAGACACTTCAAGCCTCTATTAAGGCCGCTGCGTCAGAAGTAAACACCGAGCCGACACCTGCACAGGCAGAGGCAGGGAACTACAAGAAAGGCCATATCACCATTGGCGAGTTTGACATCACTATTGAGAACCCGGCAGGAAGCGTCCGCAAAGGTGTGGATGCTGACGGTAAGGAATGGCAGACCACAATGGCCAACACCTACGGCTACATCAAAGGTACAGAGGGAGTAGACGGCGACCACATTGATGTGTTCCTGCACTCCGACATGGACCAATGGGACGGACGAAAGGCATTTGTCGTAGACCAAACCAACACAGACGGCTCATTTGATGAGCATAAGGTGATGCTTGGCTTCAACGACAAGGACGAGGCCATGAGTGCCTACCTTGCCAACTACGATGCAGATTGGGCGCAGACGCACCCCGGGTTGCGTATCTCAGAAACCAACATCGAGGAATTCAACAAGTGGGTAGAGAGCAGCCACCGAAAGACCAAACCATTTGCGGACTACTCCACCGTCAGCAAAGTTACTGACGATGCCCCTGCCACAAAATCCGCTCCTGTTGTAGAGGGGGAAGGTTACAAGGTAGAACCTAAGCCATACACCAACAAGCAGGGAAAGACCATCGACACCTACCTCGTTACTTTTGACCGCGATTTTTCTAAAGAGGAATTGTCCGCCATACGTTCAAAGGCAAAGGCATTAAAAGGTTGGTATGACCGTGAAACTCGCGGTTGGATGCTTCGCAGTAGCGATGATGCCAAAGCATTTGCCGAGGATATTATAGGTAAGAGCGAGGACGAGGTGGCAGATGAGGCTCCACTGTCAATGGCCGACATGGAACAAACTACCGAAGCACCCGTTAAAAAGGTTGATGTCCCCGGTGTGTTTGATGCTCTCAAAACAAAAGGTGAAGCCAAACTGAGCGACCGTGTAGAGCCTATAGAGCAGCCGAAACCGAAAAAACGCAAATGGATTAGCGATGAGGATGCCGCCGAATTTGACAGCCTCCGCGACAACCTGCGCAACCATTTCGGAAAGTCGGGCGACATGGTGCAGGAAGCAGCAGCAGGTTATGGCCAGCCTCAACCCAAGCAGATGGACGCAGAAGTCCTGCGCATGGGTACACGCATGACATATCTAATGATGAAAGGACGGTCTGCGCTCGTTCTCTGAC
>OKWD01000095.1_pt1 | contig 15484 bp, 12 predicted proteins | sample 1607011 | NCBI WGS metagenome assembly OKWD01 (sample SAMN04414077, study PRJEB24778) | human gut metagenome | material: faecal | host: Homo sapiens | reverse complement strand
CGTCGACTCGAGTCGCGCGCCGCTATGTTTTTTTCAATCCTTTCCGAAGTCTCTATTTTTCAGTCGATGTTTCAAGCACACCAATCTCCTTGACGCTGCCGCTCTCAGGATGGAACACCACATACGCCGGCTGTTTCTTATCGACAAAAATCTTTGGATCAAGACCGAACTGCACGCCAAACTGCGCCACTTCCATCTGTTCGCGTGCCAGCACATTGCCGTCATAGGTCAGCGTCACGGTAGCGAGTCCCGGGATGTTGTACATCACCGCGCCCTTTGGCAATTCCTTCTCCTTGCCCTTATCATCGACAGGCAGCTCGCCCTTTTGCGTTGTTTTCACTGTGATATATACAGGTTCGCCGCTGAGGTCATTGCTGTCGACAATGCCGTTCACGTCCGACACACGGAACACCACCTCGCCATCGACATCCTTCTTCGGCTCATAGTCGAAACGCACCACGCGCGTCTCCAGTTGCGTTGTGCCAACAAACATCGCCGTAAGCGTCTGTTCCTGACGGTTGAGCTCATCAAGCATCAGCTTCAGCGAAGCTCCATCGGGAGGCATCTGGTCGGCGTTGCCGCTCACAAGGTCGTTGCGGCTCTCGCGCAACTCGAAAATCTTGGCGGCGGCTGTTTCGGCACGCTTCATCAGCGACTCGCTCGCCACCATGTCCTCCGTAAACACGCTTGAATAGTCTGTTCCGTCAAGCACACTCTTGTCTGCCATCTGGTTGCGTTTGCGTTCCACCACTTCGCGTTCGGGGTCGGTGTTGATTGCCAACGGCAATCCTGCGGCGTCGAGCACCACAAAAGGCGACGACCCTGCCTTGAATTTCATCAGCCACTCACTGTCCTTGTCGGGCACACCGAATGCCGACATCTGCACGTCCTTGACAGCCCACGTCTGGCTGTCCTCGGTAATCGGATTCTTCACACCGAGATACTTCTCGGCGTAGCGGTAGTAAGGTCCGGCTTTCTTCACCGTACGCACCGCCTCAACCTCAATGTTGACATGCGTTTTAGGCAACGAATAAATCAGTCCGTATTCATTGTGCTTGTTGGCTGTGAGCCGCTGTGTCTCCTGGGCGAATGCCGGCATCGAAGCCGTCAAAGCCGCAGCCAGCGCAATTATCTTAATTGTCTTCATATCTTATTGTTGTTATTGCATTATTTCCTTTATTGCCTGACCTATGCAGTCTATGATATCGCCTGCCGTAAGCCCATATTCGCCATGCTTCTGCGCAGCCAGATTGCCTGCATAGCCATGGATAAACACGCCCATCGACGCCGCCACATCGGGTCGGTATTTCTGTGCCATAAGCGCTCCTATGATTCCCGACAGCACGTCGCCACTGCCCGCGGTAGCCATTCCGGCATTGCCCGTGGTGTTGACAAACACCTTGCCGTCTGGGCGAAACACAAACGTGTAATGCCCTTTAAGCACTATCACGATTTTCAAGAACTTCGACATCTCGACCGCACGGTTAAAACGCTCCTCGTCTGTAAAATGTTCGCCAAACAATCGGTCGAACTCGCGCACATGGGGCGTTATCACGGATCCTTGCGGAATATTGTTGATTGGAGTGCGCAATCCAGCTATACAGTTAAGTGCGTCGGCATCAAGAAGAATAGGCGACGCCGCCTGCCGCAGAAAATCATCGATTGCCGACACCGTTGCGGCATGCGTGCCGAGTCCAGGACCGGCGACAACCGTATACTTCTTCTCCGGCACAATCTCTGTAACATAACTGCTTCCCCTGTCCTGACGCACACGGGCCTCAGGCACTGCCGTCTGAAGCGGGATGTAGCAGCACGACGGCGTATGGACATCGACAATGCCCACCCCCGTGCGCAACGCAGCCTTTGCCGCAAGCACTGCCGCGCCTCCCATTCCGAAACTACCTGCCACAAGAAGCATCCGTCCGAAATCGTGCTTGTCGGCAAACGGATTGCGCGGCTGCAGTCCGTCCTTGACTCCCACACGGTCAATCAGATAATAGTTCGACGGCGTCTGACGGATAGCTCCTGGCTAAGACCGATGTCGAGCACCTTCCACTCTCCCAAACACCTGGCATTCTCTCTGAAGAAAAACGCCAGACGCGGAAACTGGAATGTCAAAGTCAGGTTGGCATGGACGATATTGTTGAGAATATTTGTTGAATTAAACTCCGGAAACAGTCCCGACGGCAAGTCAATCGACACGACAAACGCTTCCGACTCATAGATAAGCTTCGCCAATGCCGTATAGCCGCCACGAAGGTTGGACGACAAGCCATTGCCAAACAATCCGTCGACAACAACATCACGTTTTTGAAATCTCCGGAACCGTAAACTTCTTCTGCACCTCGACAAACGACGGATATTCCATATCGACAAGACGCTGACGGTTGATGGTGCAATCGTCCGACAGATCCTTCGTTCTGAACAGAAGAACCTCCGGCTTGTATCCTTGGTCAATCAGCAGGCGAGCCACGGCAAGCGCGTCGCCGCCATTGTTGCCCGGACCCGCAAAAATAATGATACGCTGCGACGGCACCCAACGGGAAACAATTTCAAACGCCACAGCCGAAGCCGCACGCTCCATCAAATCAATGCTCGCTATTCCCTCTTTAGCCACCGTTGCTGCATCAATGGCACGTATATCTGTCGCTGTAAATATTTTCATTCTTGTCTGTAATTAGCCAAAGGACAAAGATAGTGCAAGGTGAGCAAAAAAGAAAGGAACTCGTTCATTTTCTTTTTCCGAACCGCAGCCGAACCGCAGCCTATCTTATTCAAGCTCGTCTTTTTCATCATTAAGGACCTTAAAAACTTTAAAGACCTTACCCCTCCTTATCATTGTCTAAGTCTAAAACGATGTGCGGAAAGCACGCAGCTGCGACCGCAGCTGCAACGCCATGCCATCGGTCATCGAGTTGAGCAACGCATAGAATTGCTGACCGTGATTCATCTCTCGGGTATGCGCCAGCTCGTGAAGCAGCACGTAGTCCATCAGATGTGGAGGCAGCAGCATCAGGTAGCACGACAGGTTGATTGTGCCTGCGCTTGTGCAACTTCCCCATTTCGACCGTGCTCCAGTGACACGCACTTTCTTGTAGGTCAGACCATGCATCGAGGCAAGTTCGGCGAGCAACGGCGGCAAGAACTGCTGCGCCCGGCGTTTCATTGCCCTGACAACGGCTGCCGACAGCAACTTCTGCACTTCCGGACGGCTGAACTGAGTGTCGGGCGGGCAAAACACCGTTGCCTTGTCGTCGTCAAACCGCACCGAGAAAAAAAAAAAATTGCCGTGTGCCCGAGGCGACACACAGTTTGAAGCACGGCGCATCGATTGTGAAATCAAGGTCAATCAGCCGCGGACGCAACTTCTCGCATCCTTCACGAAGCGTCTGCCGATGCGGCTCTATGGCTTTGAGGACAGAGGCAAGCGACGTGTAGGGAGGCACCGTCACGTGCAGCCCGTCGTCCTTCGGACGCATTGTGATGTTGCGCGCGCGCCGATTGGTGCGTATCTCTATACGTCCGAAATCGGGGTCCTGAACAATTCTCTTAGTCGGCATATCCACAAGTGTCTACAACCTCAACTTCACTTCGCGTGGCATCGACACGCTCCACACGCACCTGCACCGGTATGCGGTGTGAAAGCTCATCGACATGGCTGATGATGCCCACACGGCGTCCGCCCATCTGATGCAGCGCCTCGAGCGTGTCCATCACATTGGTAAGGCATTCGTCAGACAGTGTGCCGAAGCCCTCGTCGATAAACAGCGTGTCCACTCCGTTGTCGGCAGCGTTCAAGCGCGACAGGGCAAGAGCCAGCGACAGCGAGACCATGAAACTCTCGCCGCCGGAAAGGATGTTGGCGCTCTGCGACACTCCCGGATTATGAGTGTCTTCAACAAGAATAACCAGCGAGCCAGGCTGACAAGTCAGCGTATAGCGGTCGCTGAAGCGGCAAAGATAGCCGTTGGCAATGTTGAGCAGGTGCGACAGGATAAAACTCTGCGCCACCTTGCGGAATTGCTTTCCCTCTCTGTCACCAAGATATTTGCATAGCGTGTCCCATTTGTCTTTCTCCGCCCTGGCTTTCTCCGCGGCTACCAATGCGGCGGCATGTGCCTCCGCCTGTTTCTTGTCGTCGGCAAGCCGTTGCGCGTCAAGGGCGTTGCTCTGCAGCAACGCATCGGCTTCAGCGCGTTTTTTCTGCCACAACCGTCTGCAGGCTGTCGGCTGTGTCGGCCTCAGCCAACGCCGGACGGTTGGCGCGATGGTTCTCAAGCATTTTCTCAACCGAGGCAAGCGCGCCGGCGCTTTTGTCGGCATCCGCCATTATGCGTTGGCAATAATCCCTTTCGGAGTCTATGCGCGCTCTGCTTGTCTGCGACAGGCTTACAAGCGCGGCTTCTCCGATTTGAGGATTGGCTGCGAAAAATTCAGCGAGTGCGGCTTCAGATTCCGCCGCCGTCTTGTCGGCATTGGCAAGTGCCGCACGACGTTCCGACAGCCGGGCTGTGATTTTTGCAATCGCATCCTTTGTCGCGGCAAGCAGTTTGTTGGTGTCGTCAAACCGGCGGCGCTGAGTGTCGCACTCCGTCTGTGCCTGCGCCGCCTCGCGCAACTTCCCGGCAACCACCGCAAGAGCGTTGTTGACGGCATCGATATCGACAGAGGTTTCCGCGTCACGGCATGCCGTCGACGCTTTTTCCACCATCGACGCATAGTCCGCTCTCGCCTTCTCCAATTTCTTTGCCGTTCTGTCGATTTCCCCACTTTGCTGCGCCACCTCCTTTTGTGTCACTGCAAGGGTGGTGGCAGCCTTGCGCAGGCGTTCCTCTGCATTGACCTTGCGCACTCTCACCGGCTCCAGCACCGACTGGAAATGCTCGTCGGCAAGCAACTGCCCTACGCGCTGTCCGCACACGGGGCACTCCGCTCCAACAACAAGTTTGCTTCTCAATTCTTTGGCAGCGTTGCCAACCGACATCTCCATCTGTGCGTACAGTGCCGAGCAGTCGCGGAAATCCGTGTCGGCAGAGTCATATTCTGCCTTTTCCACCGATATCCTCTCTTGGGCGGCTTTCAGTTTTTTGCGGCTTTCCGCAATCGTTTCCGCATGGGTGTCGATAAGCTTGCGCTGTCCGTCAAGTCCGGAAACAAGCACCCGCGCATCGTTGAGCTTTTTCAGCCGGCAGTCGAGCGCAGGTTTGTCTATCGCCACCAGCCTCTTTGTAGCAGCGTCCAGAGCCTTATTGGTCAAACAGATGTCGCCCTCAAGGGCTTTTCCCTTACCATTCGCGTCTTCAAGACTGCGCTCAAGTCCGGGCAACTCCTTCTTCAATGCCGCCGCTTCGGCACGCGCCTTGTCGCGCTGGCTGAGATAGACGCGCGCTGAAGCCGAGCGGTCGTAGTCGGCGACAAGCTGCCGGCGCTGCTTGAACTCATCCGATTCCATCGCTGTTTTGAGATTGTCAGCCCGACGGCGCGCCTCCACGCATTGCGCTTCAAACGTTGCATTGTCGGCAATCCATTTACGCTTCGCATCGGCGGCATCAGCCTCCGTCTTAACCTCTTCAATGCGTTTTTTCCGCACGTCGATTGCCTCTGCCACGGCTGCCTTTTCCTCGTCGGAAAGCAGACTGATGCCGGCGACAGCCTGACAGCAACGATCATAGGCGTCGGATGCCGCTTTGGCATGCTCCGCTATCTTCCGCCCAACAGCAGAATAGATGTCGATACCCGTCAGACGCTCAAGAATCTCCGCCTTCTCATCACTTTTACTTTGCAGAAACCGGTGAACTCGCCCTGGGCGAGCAGCGAGGTGCGGCAGAACTGCTCATATTTCATTCCGACCACCTCCTGCACCTTGCCTTCGAAATCGGCCTTCTTTGTCCACGTCTCTCCGGTTTTCATAAGAGTCAGAGTCCGTTCCTCTTTCTGGAATTTGCCGGTGGCTTTGTTTCGCGACCGATGTAGATGCCACTGCGCCTCATAGTCGTTGCCATCGTTGCCCTCAAACAGCAGTTTGGCAAAGCATTCCACCGTGGAGCGGCGCATCAGCTGCCTGTTGGCGTCCACTCCCACATTGCGGTCGTCTTCCTTTTCAACACCGACGAGTGTCGAATCCTCATATTTTTCATCGGTCTTGAACCTCGTCAGCCTCGGAGCACGCGCGTAGAGAGCAAGACACACGGAGTCGAGGATAATGCTCTTGCCGGCGCCTGTAGGTCCGGCAATCAGAAACAGCGGAGTGTCGGCAAGCGGAGAGGCGACAAAGTCGATTTCCGCGTCGGCAATCGACGCTATGTTGTGTATCGTGATGCGTTTCAGTTTCATAGTGCGTTCTCCTCCTCTATTTCTTTTTCAATTTCCGAGATCATAGCCAGATAGTCTGCCGACTCTTTCTCCGGAATCCCTTTGGCGGCGAAAAAGCGCGCCGCCACTTCTCCTACGGTCATCTGACGCAGCTGTTCCGGTGTGACATCGGGCAAGGCATTGGCGCGCGCGACCGGCGGCGGTCGGTGACGTTGATTGTGCAGTAGCGGCACGCCTTGCCTTCGAGTGCCTTCGCCACCTGCTCGTTGTAGTCGGACGGGAGCGGCTTGTCGAGCAACACGTTCAACCGTATATACGCCTTTCTGTCGGCAGGAAACTCACGTGCGGCGGCAAGTGCGTCGTCGAAAGCCGCAGGCTGGCTTGGAAGCGTGACAAGCGGACGCGGGTCATTGATGCCAATGGCACGCGCCTCCACAGGCTTGCCTTTCTCGAGGTCGACTATCACAACTCCGTGCTGATAACGCTCGTCAAACCCCACAGCAATCGGCGAACCGCTGTAAGCAGCCCTGCCGTCGCTTCCACGCAGCGTTTGGGGATGGTGGATATGTCCCAATGCAATATAATCGTATGCGGTGCCGAGCGTCGGAAGCTCAACATAATCGACCGTGCCGAGCGAGTCATTCTGCATGCGGCGGTGTCCCGTCAGGTCGCACCCAAGCACCGCCAGATGCGCCGCCAGCACAGTTGGCAGCCCATCGGCATTCATTTCATCCACAGCCTTCTCCAAGCCTTGAAAAAAACGCTTGCTGGCGGTCGCCGTCGGCTGGCGGGAAATTGTGGGGATAGACATAGGGCACTGCGGCTATATAGCCTTTGCCAGGCACGGGGACGACATGCGCTGAATAGTCGGCGCTATTGTCTGCAAGACGGCGCAAAGTGCCGATGACAAACACGTTGTGCGACCGCCAAAGGTTGCGGTATATCTCAAGACGCGAGGCGCTGTCGTGATTGCCGGCAACAATGACTATGACCATCTCGGGGACGGCGGCATGGATTGCGAGCAGCCCTTCGGCATAGACGCGCTGAGCCGCTGCCGACGGCATTGATATGTCGAACACGTCGCCAGCCACGACCATCGCGTCTGGACGTTCCTCCGCCACCACTTCGCACAATTGCCCAAGAAAACCGGCGTTGCTCGTCGAGGCGGTCAAAGCCATAGAGCGACTGTCCTAAATGCCAATCGGCTGTATGCAGTATCTTCATCTTCTCAATATTGGAGTTTTTATCCACCAAAGTTACTCAATTATTCGCGCAATCATATCAGTTTCTCTCTGAAAAAGCAATAAAACAGAGGGCACAAACGTTACTTTAATTATGAAGAAAGCCGTATATATCATCGTGTGTCTGCTGCTGACAGCCGTCGCTGCCGGCTGCCGCACGCCCAAACTTTCCGAAGCCGACGCTCAGTTTCAACGGGGAGAGTACTACGACGCGTCGGTGACTTACAAAAAGGTTTACAACAAACTGCGGAAAAAGGAGGAGCGTCCGCAACGCGGAGAAGTGGCGTTCAAGATGGGACGTTGCTACAGGCTGCTCAACATGTCGGCGCGCGCATCGGCGGCTTTCCAAAACGCGCTGCGCTACGAATATCCCGACAGCACAACCCACTTTATGCTGGCTCAGGCTCTACATGCCGACGGCAAATATGCCGCCGCTCTGCGGTCGTATGACAAATATCTTGAATTCTGCCCCGACGACTCCCTTGCCATCAACTGCGCGGAGGGATGCCGCACAGCCCAGGAGATACGCGCCCGCGGGTCGCGCTATGTGGTTAAACAAGCCAAACTTTTCAACTCGCGCCGCGCCGACTTCTGCCCTATGTATCTCGGAGCTGACTGCGACCAGATTTATTACACGTCGACTACCGAAAAGGCTACCGGCGACAAGAAAAGTGAAATCACGGGAATGAAGAATGCCGACGTGTTTTTCTCCAAAAAGAACGAGAAAGGCGAATGGGAACGTCCGGAGCCGGTTGAGGGCGAACTCAACACGGAATTTGACGAGGGCATCGTTGCATTCTCGCCCGACGCACAGACAATGTATCTCACCAAGGCGCGACGCGAGCTCAACGCTCCGACATCGGTGGAGATATACACATCGACACGCTCCGACGCAAAATGGAGTGCCCCTGTAAAATTTGAGATTACAGCCGACACGCTGTCTACATTCGGACATCCGGCGGTGTCGCCCGACGGCGAATATCTCTACTTCGTCAGCGACATGCCAGGCGGATACGGAGGCAAGGACATTTGGCGCATATCGCTGAAGGAAAGACAAGGTTCGCTCGTCAACCTCGGCCCCGACATCAACACTGAGGGCAACGACGATTTCCCTTATGTGCGTTCCGACGGCTCTCTATATTTCTCGTCCGACGGACATCCGGGGATGGGCGGTCTCGACATTTTCCGTGCCACGGCTGTCGGCGACCCTGCCGACCTGCGATGGAAAGTGGAGAATATGGGCTTCCCAATCAACTCCGCCGGCGATGATTTCGGAATCACTTTCGGGAAGGGCGAAGATGGATTTTTCAGCTCCAACCGCGGCGACGCGCGTGGCTACGACCACATCTACAGTTTCGAATACGACCCCGTGAGAATCACCATCGAGGGATTGGTGATGGACAAAGACGAGGAGCCGGTGAAGAATGCAATAATACGCATCGTCGGAAACGACGGGTCGAATCAGAAGGAAGTGGCGCGCGACGACGGGTCGTTCTCGTTCGCGCTGCAGCGAGGCGTAAAATACGTGATGCTCGCCGGCGCGAAGGGCTACTTGAACCAAAAACAGGAATTCGCTTCCGACTCTACGATGGAAGACGCGAATTATTGGGTGGAGTTCATTCTGCCGTCAATCAGCAAACCATCGGTGGTTGAAAACATATTCTACGACTACGACAAGGCCGACCTGAGGCCGGAGTCGAAAACGGCTCTCAACGAGCTGATTGCCGTGCTGCACGACAATCCCAACGTGACAATCGAAATGGCTTCTCACACTGACCGATGGGGCTCAGACGCCTACAATATCAACCTGTCGGAACGACGGGCAAAATCGGTGGTTGACTACCTTGTCGAGAACGGCATCAGCCGCGACCGGTTGCAGCCGCACGGCTACGGCAAGTCGCGTCCAAAGACAGTGACCAAACGCATCGCCCGCCTGTATCCGCAGTTCAAAGAGGGTGACATACTGACCGAAGAGTTTATAAAAACACTTTCCGAGGAAGACCAGCAAGCAGCCGACCAGATTAACCGCCGCACGGAATTCTCAGTGCTATCGCTCACCTACAACATGAAATAATCCAGAACTCCCGCCTCCTGAAAAAACAACATACTGCTTGTCGTTTTTGGGATTTGGCAAATTTTGCCGCCAACTTTTTTGCTTACTATTTTACAACATTCTTATCCCGATATGGGGTTTCGAATAAATAGCAATAATACAAAATGAGAGCCGAATTTGAAACGATTAAAAAGAATATAACCCATGCAATCCAAATTACAGGACTGGCAACCCCTATCAACATCGTCCCACAAACATCAAAAAAATAGTATAAAGCACCAATACAGCATAGGCGTTTTTTTTTATTATTGGTTTCTAAAATTGAACAACAAGGCAAACAGCAATAAAATGCAGCCTATCACAAACATTTCTGTTAGCCTCAGATTGACTTCTAAATACATATACAGAGACCAAAATATCGCAAATGCTCCTTGAAGAGCAAACAATGAAGATGTAGTAAGTCTTAAAATTTTATTTTCCATTTTTTCTTATGTTTATTCCTTTAGGTGCAAAGATGAAATATTTCCGTTAAGGTCATCTTTCTGCGATATCGAAACCCTATACCTGAATTTTGAAAAATCGTGGTTGAGAATCAGCTGTAATATTCGGTTATCAGTTTTATCCCAAAAATCCTTCCATATTTCAAGTGTGCCATTTATCGTGTAAACGCATTCCTTATAAAATCCAAATTCGTGTGACCTGCATTCAGCTATAATCGGAGTCAAATAAATATCTAATTGTTCTTTTGAATTTTTGAAAAAGAATTTTGTTGTTCTACATTGAATAGTTCTTCGGTTTTTTAATATCTTGAGCGCATTGCTATTACTTTCATAATCAGTAGTAGGAAAATATCCAAAACTTTGATTGTTTGTGATAGAGTCAGATAAAGAATTAATCAAATAATCATCTACAAAAAGAGGAGTGAGCTTTCTGTCAGAAAAATTAGTTAGACAAGAGTCATAAGGAATTATCCATAGATTATCCCCCGTACCATGTTTATATTCACCAATTTCGTAAACACAATTAAAGGTGAAAACTAAAAATTTCCCACTTTCTTGGCAGAAGCTATTGCCTATGTTTAAAAAAATAGAACTAAAACAATTGTTATCTTTTTCATTTCTTTTCGGGTATTAAGTTCCACATCATATCCACTTCTTCTGGAGTGATTATTTGTGGCGGACTATTCAAAATACCGCCATTATCGTATCCATTATCAGGAACTCCTGTAGTATGATACAATTCATGAGATTTTGTTCCATTTGGTGCGCCAGACCAAATATTGCCTATTGAAGACAGCAAAGCGAAAAAGGCAACAAGGTAAAAAATGGATATTTTCTGCAGCCTCATAGAGTTACTTATTTTTTGCTAAATTAAGCAATCTTTTGAATACGTAAAACAAATAAGATATGTTACACAACATATATGCGTTGCTTTTGACAATCAGTCTCTTGGCCAGCACAAATGATAAAATTGCACATTGCGCCGACATCTACATCCACGTCCGTCTGCCAATACCCTCGATTGATTTATGAGGCGGTTCGCGCCAAACGTGGTAGGAATTTCTTGCAAACACCGGATTTTCGGAGGATTTTTTGTAATTTTGCAAGGCATTGTATAACCGAATAGCAATTGCTCAATTATGCAGAAAGTAAAACCAAAGAAATTTCTCGGGCAGCATTTTCTGACCGACCTTCACGTGGCAGACCGTATAGCTGCCACGCTCGACGATTATCGAGGAATGCCGGTGCTCGAAGTGGGACCGGGAATGGGCGTGCTTACGCAGTTCCTGCTCGAACGCGGACATGATGTGACTGTCGTGGAACTCGACCGTGAGTCGGTCGAGTATCTGGAGCACAACTTTCCGCAACTTGACGGGCGCATCATCGGCGAGGACTTCCTGGAGCTCGACCTCGGCTCGATGTTTGAAGGCGACTTCTGCGTGATAGGCAATTATCCATACAATATCTCGTCGCAGATATTCTTTAAGGTGCTCGACTGGCGCGACCGCATCACGTGCTGCAGCGGAATGCTGCAGAAAGAGGTGGCAGAGCGCATAGCCGCCAAGCCGGGGTCGAAGACCTACGGCATCCTGTCGGTGCTTCTGCAGGCGTGGTACGACATCGAATATCTGTTTACCGTCGATGAGCATGTGTTCAATCCGCCGCCAAAGGTGAAGTCGGGCGTAATCCGTCTGCGCCGCAACGGTGTAAAGACTCTCGACTGCGATGAAAAGCGGCTGAAAGCGGTGGTCAAGACATCGTTCGGACAGCGCCGCAAGACGCTGCGCAATTCGTTGCGCTCAATGGCACGCCGTCCGGAAGTGCTGCAGGAAGAGATTTTCAACAAGCGTCCGGAACAGCTGTCGGTGGCTGAATTTGTAAGACTTACGAACCTTTTAAACGAGTAGAACGGCATGAGAGAATTTTCAGAGGAATTTTTGGATGAACTCAGACATCTCATAAAGGAAAACAACGAGACGCAGGTGATGGCAGAACTCAAGGAGCTGCACCCTGCCGACATTGCCGAACTTATACAGAAGATGGACCTTGAGGAGGCGGAGTATGTGGTGTCGCACCTTGACAGTGACGCTGCCGCCGACACCTTGATGGAACTTGATGAGGACGACCGCCACCGCCTGCTTGAGAATATGCCCAACAAGGACATTGCCAAGCAATTCGTGGAGCACCTTGACACCGACGATGCCGTCGACCTTATCCAGGAACTTGACAAAGAAGACCAGGAGGAAGTGTTGTCGCATGTCGACGACGTTGAGCAGGCAGGCTCGATTATCGACCTGCTGAAATATCCTGAGGACACCGCCGGCTCTCTAATGGGTACGGAGATGATTTGTGGTCAACGAGAACTGGAGTATGCCGGAATGCGTGAAGCGGATGCGTGAGCAGGCAGAAGACATGGATGAGATTTTCTATGTCTATGTTGTCGACGACGACCGCAAACTGAAAGGCATCCTGCCGTTGAAAACGCTGATAACCAACCCTTCGGCGTCAAAGATAAAACATGTGATGGAGCCCGACCCCTACTCCGTGAAGGCCGACGAGCCGCTCGACGACGTGGTGCTCACTTTTGAGAAATACGACTTGGCGGTTATGCCGGTTGTCGACGGCATCGGACGTCTTGTGGGACGCATCACCTTCGACGACGTGATGGACGAGGCCCGTGAGCAGACCGAGCGCGACTATCAGTTGGCTTCCGGTCTTTCCACCGACGTGGAGACCGACGACAAGATTCTCGACCAGGCAAAAGCACGCCTGCCGTGGCTGATCATCGGAATGATAGGCGGACTGTCGAACTCTTGGATTCTCGGCAATTTCGAGGGCAATTTTGCCAACAATCCCGCCATCGCGCTTTTCATCCCGCTTATCGGCGGCACTGGCGGAAACGTGGGAATCCAATCGTCGGCAATCGTTGTACAGGGACTTGCCAACGGCTCGCTCGACCTTAGGAAGTCATTGTCGCAGATTGTCAAGGAGCTTGGACTTGCGCTGATCAACGCAAGCATCATCTCGCTGCTTGTGTTTGCCTACAACTTCTTCATTTTCCATCCCGATTTCAAGATTACGATAGCCGTGTCGGCGTCGTTGTTTGCCGTAGTGCTGTTCGCCGCTACGTTTGGCACGTTCGTGCCGCTGACACTTGAGAAGATGAAGGTGGACCCAGCGATAGCCACAGGCCCGTTTATCACCATAACCAACGACATTATCGGCATGATGATCTACATGACAGTGTGCATGATGCTGTTGCAATAGAATCAAAAACAAAATAATCCTATAAAACTTAGAAAAGCAATGTCAAAAGTATTAATTATCGGAGCCGGCGGCGTCGCTACGGTGGCAGCCCACAAGTGCGCCCAGAATTCCGATGTGTTCAACGAAATCGTTATCGCATCGCGCACGAAGAGCAAGTGTGACGCCTTGGCTAAAGCCATCGGCAAAGACAATGTCACAACCGACCAGGTTGATGCCGACAAGGTGCCGGAACTGGTGGCTTTGTTCAAGAAGCACAAACCCGACTTGGTGGTAAACCTTGCGTTGCCATATCAGGATCTTACGATAATGGATGCCTGCCTCGAGTGTGGAGTAAGTTATCTTGATACCGCCAATTATGAGCCTCTCGACGAGGCGAAATATCAATACTCATGGCAATGGGCATACAAGGACCGCTTTGAGAAAGCCGGACTGACTGCAATTCTCGGTTGCGGTTTCGACCCTGGAGTGTCGGGCATTTTCACTGCCTACGCTGCAAAGCACTATTTCTCAGAGATGGAGCATCTCGACATCGTGGACTGCAACGCCGGAAACCACGGCAAGGCTTTCGCCACCAACTTCAACCCTGAAATCAACATCCGCGAGATTACACAGCGCGGAAAGTTTTATGAGAACGGGGAGTGGCACGAAACCGACCCGCTGTCGGTTCACAAAGCGTTGAACTATCCAAACATCGGAGCCCGCGAGTCGTATCTGATGTATCACGAAGAGCTTGAGAGTCTTGTAAAGAACTATCCGTCAATCAAGCGCGCACGTTTCTGGATGACGTTCGGCCAGGAGTATCTGACACACCTGCGTGTGATTCAGAACATCGGAATGGCAAGCATCGAGCCTATCAATTACAATGGCATGGAAATCGTGCCTATCCAATTTCTCAAGGCTGTTTTGCCAAACCCTAAAGAGCTTGGCGAAAACTATACCGGCGAGACATCGATTGGCTGCCGCATCAGCGGTAAGGACAAGGAAGGCAAAGAGATGACCTACTATGTCTACAACAACTGCTCTCACCATGCCGCCTACCTCGAAACCGGTATGCAGGCTGTCAGCTACACCACCGGTGTGCCGGCGATGATTGGCGCGATGATGTATCTTAAAGGCATTTGGAAACGTCCGGGCGTGTGGAACGTTGAGGAGTTTGATCCGGATCCATTCATGGAGCAGCTCAACAAGCAGGGTCTGCCTTGGCACGAAATCTTCAATTCCGATCTGGAAGTGTAGTGCAAGAAACAATAGAATCACAAAAAGTAATCCCGACATTGTCAACAACAGTGCGGGATTACTTTTGTCGATATGTCATGTCGCTGACGCTTAGTCTTTGACAAGCACCTTGATAGGACGGCGGCATTGGTCGCTGTAGACCATGTAGGCACCGTAAGGCAACAGTTCGCAGTGGCCTTCGCTCACTGAGTCGATAACCTTTATCACGCGTCCTGTCATGTCGATGATGCGCACGTTGGTGTGGGCTACGGCGCAACGGAAATAAATGCCGTTGCCGATAGGGAGCACGGCGAGCGGTTCAGTAGCCTCGATGCCGTTGACGCCGGCTGGATTGACAGTGATGACGTTTGATTCGTCCGACATGCGGTTCAGTCTTACCGTCTGTATGGTATAACTGTAGGTGGCACCCGATTTTGCTTCCCCGAAATCGTAGAAAGAATCCTCGCTACCATCGGTGTAGAGAGTCATGCAAGTCGGTGTGCCGTTGACGTACTCGGTCAAGTTTATGCGGAAGCAGTCGATTGAGGCTGGTCGCGACGGCATAATCCAGTTGATGCGGAATCCGGTTGATGAGATGTTTGTGGCCGCCGTGGCCTCCACGCGGTCAAACACCGGCGCTTCGACGGCAGTTCCCACAAGGTTGACCACATAGCTTGTAACGCCTGTCAGACCTCCGTCGTAGAGCAGCAGTTTGGTGGTGCGCTCACCGAGCCCCTTAGGCTCGAAAGTGATTTTCAGATTGTAGTTTCCGTCCCGAATCTCTTCAACCAGTCAGCCATTTGGCGCTCGGTAAAAAAGTGACCTATAACTCCTCCTATAGCCCCCATTATCCCGCACAAGGCAACACAGCCCTGACAGACGGCATACGTGGTGAC
>OKWD01000094.1_pt1 | contig 15513 bp, 17 predicted proteins | sample 1607011 | NCBI WGS metagenome assembly OKWD01 (sample SAMN04414077, study PRJEB24778) | human gut metagenome | material: faecal | host: Homo sapiens | reverse complement strand
TGCATGGACAGGTCTCAGCGGCAAGTCGCTCGAAATCGTAGGTCGTTTCAATTACACAGGTCTTAACGACTTGACAGAAGGTGAGTACTACTCAGCTGGTCGTGACCAATACTATGCAGCAGGTTTCCTTCAGGATTTCCCAGGTATAGGCGCAACTTCAGTTGGTGGTGGCGACATCTACTCAACAACAATCGGTTTGAACTACGCTTTCAACAAGTATGCTCAAGTAATGCTTGACTACACTTGGCACCGCGTAAACATCGACCGCTTGCCTCATGACAAGAACGTACACGCAGTTCAGGCTCGCGTACAGTTCACATTCTAAGAATAGGGCTTATATAAATAATATCATTCGGGAGGAAAGTAGCGATACCCCCTCCTTGACACAGACAAATCCCGGTGCATAGCGCCGGGATTTTCTCGTTTTTCATCGGCATACGTCACTTTGACAATAAAAACAAAAATCACGAAGCCTTGCATTTTGTAGTACTCTTGATTTGCACTATCTTTTGATAAAATAGGCTTCATCTCGGAATAAAGTTCAAGTAAACTTGGCTTTATTCACTCGATTTGCACTATCTTTGCATTTTGCAAATAAATAAAGAAAAATTGGAGGACTATCTACAGAGTTTGAACGAACAGCAACTTGCTGCGGTGCGCTACGACGGCGGGCCCTCGCTGGTTATTGCCGGCGCAGGTTCGGGCAAGACGCGTGTGCTCACCAACAAGATAGCCTATCTGATAGCCAACGGCTACGATCCGCGCCGCATACTCGCACTGACGTTCACCAACAAAGCTGCACGCGAGATGCGCGAGCGCATAGCACAGCTTGTCGGCGAGGAATTGTCGGCGAGGCTGTGGATGGGCACGTTTCACTCAATGTTTTTGAAGATTCTTCATTTCAATTCCGACAGAATAGGCTTCAACTCCAATTTTACAATCTATGACACGTCCGACACCAAGTCGGCTATAAAGCAGATTCTGAAGGATTTGGAGCTCGATGTGAAGGATTATCCGGTCAATTCGGTTATGTCGGTTATCTCGAGCGCCAAAAACTCGTTGATTTCGCCCGACGACTATCTTGCGGATTCCGACATACAGCGCCGCGACTACTACGCCAAGCGGCCGCGTCTGGGGGAAATCTACAAGGGTTATTGGGTGCGTTGCCGCAACAGCAATGCTATGGATTTTGACGATATTCTGTTTTACACGAATATCCTTTTCCGCGACAATCCCGACGTGCTTGAGAAATATCAGAATTTTTTCCAGTATATTCTTGTCGACGAGTATCAGGACACCAATTTCTCGCAGCATCTTGTGGTGCAGCAGCTGAGCCGTGTGCACAACAAGGTGTGTGTCGTTGGCGACGATGCGCAGAGCATCTACTCGTTTCGAGGCGCCGACATTCAGAACATCCTGAGACTCAAGACGTATTATCCCGGTTTGGAGACGTTCAAACTGGAGCAGAACTATCGTTCGACGCAAACGATACTTAATGTGGCAAACAGCCTGATAGAGAAAAACCGCAACCAAATACCGAAACGGATATTCTCGATGAATGCCGTTGGCGAGCGGATTCCCGTGGTCAAGGCGATGACCGACTATGAGGAGAGCTTCATCGTGGCAAACAAGATTGTCGAGATGAAGATGCTCGAATCGGGCAGCTACAATGATTTTGCCATACTCTACCGCACCAACGCCCAGTCGCGCTTGTTGGAGGAATGCCTCAGAAAGCGCAACGTGCCTTACCGCATCTATGGCGGACTGTCGTTTTATCAGCGCAAGGAGATAAAAGACGCTCTGTGCTATTTCCGTATGTCGGTCAACCCTAACGACGACGAGGCTTTGCGGCGCATAATCAACTATCCGGCGCGCGGCATCGGAGAAAAAACGGTACTGAAAGTGCGTGCGGCAGCAATGAAGAGGAGTGTCAGCATGTGGGACGTGATTTGCGAGCCTCAGCGTTTCGGCTTGGAGTTGAACTCCGGCACGGCGCGCAAGCTCAATGGGTTCCGCGAAATGATACAGGCATACATCGACCTTGACACAGATGGCAAGGATGCGTTTCAGGTTGCGACGATGATTTATGCCACATCTAAGATTCTGTCATCGCTCTATAGCGACAACACCCCCGAGAACATAAGTCGCCAGGAGAACCTCAGCGAGCTTCTCAACGCCGTGCAGCAGTTTGTCGACGAAGCTAAGGAGGAAGGCGAAAGCGGTGTGTCGATGACAGATTTCCTCTCGGTGGTGCAGTTGGCGACGGATCAGGACAGCGGCGATGACGACGACGACTCTCCGCGAGTCACGTTGATGACGGTGCATGCCGCCAAGGGTTTGGAATTCCGCAATGTGATAATAGTTGGCGTGGAGGACGAGATGTTTCCGTCCATGCACAGCAGCAATTCGCTTGCCGAGGTCGAGGAGGAGCGCCGTCTGCTCTATGTGGCGATACGCGCGCACAAGAGCATTGCCTGATGACTTACGCCACATCGCGCTACATCAACGGACAGACGCATCCGTGCATGCCGAGCCGCTTTTTGAAGGATATAGACTCGGCGTTGCTTGAGCTGCCGCGCAATCCCAACACATGGGTGGCATCGAGTCAGAATGATTTTGAGCCGAGGGTGCGCACACGCATCGTGCCTCGCCAGCAGAAGCCGGAAGGCTTTGTGCCGGTGAGAAAGGCAGTGGCAGAAGCGGCGTCGTCGGGAGGTGACATTGACGGACTGCGAGTTGGCGCACGCATCAATCACCTGCGTTTCGGCGACGGTACGGTGACCAAAATAGAGAAAGAGCCGGATGTTAAAATAACAGTGGATTTCGACAATATGGGCATAAAAGTGCTTCTTTTGAAATTCGCCAAATTCAAGATAATAGGATGACGGGACAGATAAAGACACCATACTACATTATTCACGAAGATAAACTCCGCAGAAATCTGGAGCTGATCAGCCACGTTTCGGAGCAGTCGGGCGCCAAGATAATCATGGCATTCAAGGCAAACGCTCTCTGGAAAACGTTTGGAATCATACGCGATTACTGCCAGGCGTCGACAGCCAGCTCGCTCAACGAGATGCGCCTGTCGCTTGAATTTCTCGGCAATGATGTGCATGCCTACTGCCCGGTCTACACAGACTCCACGATAGGCGAGTTTGTGGAGGGCTGCAGCCCATATTGTGTTCAATTCTGTCGCGCAATATGAGAAATACCGCGGTTTTGTTGACGGCTACAATTCGTCGAATGCCGCGGAGAAACGAGTGTCGTGCGGACTGCGTGTGAATCCGGAATGCTCGGTTATCGAGACCGACATCTACAATCCGTGCAAGCCGGGGTCGCGTTTCGGCGTGACTCGCGATGTGCTTGGCGACGTGCTTCCGGAAGGATTGGAGGGGCTGCATTTCCACTGCCTCTGCGAGTCGACGTCGTACGATTTGGAGAAGGTGCTTGCCGCCTTCGAGGAGCGATTCGGCGAGTTTCTGCCACGGTTGAAGTGGGTCAATATGGGCGGCGGACATCTGATGACCCGCGAAGGCTACGACACTGACCATCTGATAGACCTGCTGCGCCGTTTCCGCGCGAAATATCCAAACCTTGAAGTGATACTCGAGCCCGGCAGCGCGTTTACATGGCGCACGGGAGAGCTGATTGCCACGGTGCTTGACGTGGTGGAGAACCAAGGAGTGAAAACGGCAATTATCGACGCCTCGTTTGCATGCCACATGCCCGACTGCCTTGAAATGCCTTACAAACCGGTTATAACCGAGGCTTTGGCAGAACCGGTGCATGGCAAGCCGACCTACCGCATAGGCGGAAATTCGTGTCTTAGCGGAGATTTTATAGGCGACTGGAGCTTCGACAAACCGTTGGCTCCTGGCGATGTGCTTACATTTGAAGATATGAACCACTATACGACGGTAAAGACGAATATGTTCAACGGAATCGACCATCCATCGATGGTGTTGCTTCGCAGCGACGGGACAGTAGAGACGCTGCGTGAGTTTGGCTATGAGGATTATCGTAACAGAATGGATTGAGAGCAATGGAAGAAAAGTTGAATGCATACCCGCTTAAGTTTGAACCGAACCTGAAGACAGTGATTTGGGGAGGAGGCAAAATCCGCAAACTGAAAAAACTTGCCGATGCGCCCGACTGTATCGGAGAGAGTTGGGAACTGACAGGTGTACCCGGACAGGAGTCGGTTGTTTCCAATGGAGAATATGCCGGACGCGACATCAAGTCGCTGCTCGGCGAATTCGGTGCGCAGGTGGTTGGCTTGAACACATACAACAAATATGGCGACATGTTTCCAATAATGGTGAAATTCATCGATGCCGCCAAAGACCTGTCGATACAGGTGCATCCCGACGATGACTTTGCCAAGCGCCGCCATCAGGGAATGGGCAAGACGGAGTTGTGGTATATTGTCAGTGCGGAAGACAATGCAATACTCTATTCAGGATTCTCGCATAAGACAGACGAAAACACGTTCCGCAGCCATATAGAGCATAGCGATGTGGTGGCGCAGCTTAACCGCTTCAGTCCCCGTCACGGCGACATCTTCTATCTGCCGGCAGGCCGCGTGCACAGTATCGGCGCGGGCAACTTTATCGTTGAGATACAGCAGTCGAGCGACATAACATACCGCATATATGACTTTGACCGTATCGACAAAAACGGCAAGAAGCGCGAACTGCACACCGACCTTGCCCTTGAGGCAATCGATTTCGATGAATATGACGACTATAAAGGACATCTTGAACTTGACCGTCAAGGCACGGCGCTGATTAAGCGTTGCGACAAGTTTGTGTCGGAACTTATGCGTGTGGAGACACCGATGACGGTCGAAGTGAAAAGCACCGGCAGTTTCCGCATCCTTATCTGCATATCGGGAGAGGTGGAGATTGCAGGCAGCAACGGCAGCCGTGAGCGGCTTGCCACGTGCGACACCGTGCTGCTCCCGTATGCCTTGGACAAAGCTGTCGTCACGCCTGTCGGCGGAGAGTCTGCGGAATTGATATCCGTAGTTGTGGAGTGATGCCGCTGACATATCTTTTCAATCCGGAAAATGATTTGGCACTTGCCGCCGACGTGGACCGCTACACAGCGCCTGCGCCGATAAGACGGTTGCGTGCCGACCTGGCGTTGCTGCCCATGTGGATAGCTTCTCCCGGAAGCAGGATAATCGCGCCTGCCGACGGCGCGGAGTTTCTGGATTTCTGCAAAAGCGTCATCGACGGACTCGACGGCATAGGAATCTATGACGGAGAACCGTCGCAAGCCATGCCGTGGGGTTGGAGCCGCTCTGTGCGCAATGAATTGCTGCGTGCCGGAGTTGAATGCAAAGCTGACGATGCGATGCTCTCGCAGCTGCGCAGGTTGTCGAGCCGGCAGACCACAGTGGACGTGTTGCAACGACTTGATGCCAAAGGTGTTGACATCCCTGCTATGCCAAAAGTGTGCCATTCGTTGGCAGAAGCCGCTGCTGCTGTAGAGGAATTTGATGCCGCAGTGCTTAAAATGCCGTGGTCGAGCAGCGGAAGGGGGGTGGCAAGGGTCGACAATTCCTTTTTTCCGACTTATGAGAATTGGGTGTCGGGGATAGTCCGCCGCCAGGGATTTGTGGTTTGCGAGCCGTATCTCGACAAATTGCAGGATTTTGCGATGGAATTTTATGTTGAAGGCGGACAAGCGGCGTTTAAAGGCTATTCGGTGTTTTTCAACAACCAGCAGATGTCGTATGACCATGCCGTGGTGGCATCGACGGCAGAATTGCGCCGCCGTTTGCTTATGTTTGTCGACGCGTTGACACTCGACATAGTGCAGACGGCAGTGACGGAATGCTTGGAGGAATTGCTGCCGGAATCGTATTCAGGCTATGTTGGAGTGGATATGATGGTCTATCGCAAGAGCGGAGGCGCGCTTGCGGTGAATCCATGTGTGGAAGTCAATCTCCGCACCACGATGGGAGTGGTTTCCTCCGCGCTTGGCGACAACGTGGTGCATTCAGGATGCGAAGGGGTGATGCGTGTGCTTTACCACAAAGACAAAGCCGCATTGGAGCAGTTTAAGTCAACGCTGCAACCGCCTCGTTTCAGCGACCGCCGTTTGTCGGGCGGCACGTTGCTTCTCGCACCGATCACGTCGGAAAGCCGCTACACCGCCACGCTTACAATCGTTTGAGTTCCTGGTACAGACGCTGCACAGGCAGTCCCATCACGTTGAAATAACTTCCCGAAATGCTCTCCACCCCTACAAAACCGATCCATTCCTGTATGCCGTATGCTCCAGCTTTGTCGAGCGGCTTGAAATTGTCCACGTAGAAATTGATTTCCTCGTCGGTCAGACGGGCGAAACTCACCTCCGTAGCCACCGAGAAAGAAACCGACCGGCATTCCGTGACCACAGTCACGCCGGTAACCACATGGTGCACGTTGCCCGACAGCCGTCGCAGCATCGCCACCGCTTCGTTGCGGTCGGCAGGCTTTCCGAGCACCCTGCCGTCGCACACCACCACTGTGTCGGCGGTGATATACAGCTCGTTGCCAGTGATTTGTTCCTTGTATGCAGCGGCTTTTTTCTGAGAAATGTATTCAGCCACATCGTCGGCAGGCATGTCGTCGGGAAACGACTCGTCGATATCGTTCAGACAACGCACTTCAAAGTCAATGCCGAGGTCGGCAAGCAACTGCCTGCGTCTTGGCGATCCGCTGGCAAGAAAAATTGTGTATTTTTTGAGATTGTCAAGCATAATATTTCGTTTTTTTACCATCCAAAAGCATGCCGGTCCTTCATCCAGTCGCCACGAGCCCGCAGCACCTGCTCAATCAAGTCGCGCGCACACCCCATTCCGCCAGCGCAAGGCGACACATAGTCAGCCACATCGATAATATCGGCGCAGGCATCGGCAGGCGCAGCAGCCAGACCAACGCGGCGCATCACCTCCATGTCGGGGATGTCGTCGCCCATAAACGCCACTTCCTCGTCTTTCAGCCCCCGCTTTGCGAGCCATTCGTCGTAGACGCTGATTTTCACCGCCGCGCCGAGGTAAAGATCTTTCACTCCAAGTCCCTCAAAAACGTTTGCGTACGGCCTCCGTGCGTCCGCCGGTGATTATTGCCACATCATATCCGAGTTTTACGGCAAGTTGCATGGCATATCCGTCCTTGATGTTGATTACACGCATCGGCTCTCCCGACGGGTGCAGAGGAATTGACGACGCCGACAGCACCCCGTCGACATCGAAAGCAAATGCGCGAATGCGCTTAAGATCATAGTTGATTCCGCTCATTTGTTGTATCGTTTAAGAATAGCATTTGAAATAGTTCCATAAATGTCAAGCCGTTCGCCGTCGAGCATAGCCTCATGGCTGGCAATGATTTCTCTGTCGCCACGCACCGCCGGACCCGTCTGCGACCGTTCGGGACCATTTGAGCAAGCCTTGCGCAGTGTTTCCTCGAGCAGCGGCTTCATCACAGAGAACGGCAGATTGTTGCGTTGCAGCACGTCGTCGGCAAGCGTATACATATAATTCGAGAAATTGCAGGCAAACACCGCCGCGACGTGCATCTGTTGGCGCAGATGACTGTCGGCAATGTAGACCGTCGTCGACACCGACAGCGCCAGCTGTCTGATTTCGTCTGTGGTCCGCTTGTCAGATCCTTCAATGAAGAACGGCACACGGCTCATATCTAAATCCACCGATTTAGAAAAAGTCTGCAACGGATAGAACACCCCGTATCGGTCGTAGCCCAAGCCGTCGAACACCGATTTCCCGACACTGCCGGAAGTGTGCATCCACAAAGCCTTGCGGCATCGCGTCGGCACAGATTCAAGTACAGCGGCAATGGCGTCGTCTTTCACAGCAACGATGTAGATGTCGGCATCGGCAAGGCCGCTTGGCGAGTTGGTAGCGTCGCAGCCGACTTTTTCGGCGAGAGCCGCGGCATTTGCCAAGTTGGGACTGCAAATCTGCACCACACCTTCGACAGCCGTCGCCAAGTGGGTCGCAACGTTGCCAGACCGATGACCGCTATTCGTTTCTCCATTGTCCGATGTGAACCTTCTCCCATTGGCATTTTTCTTCCTCGAGAGGCTCCGCTCCTCGTTCTTATGGCCGATGCTTATAATGCAAAGCACCCGCATGTCGGGCGGGATGTTGAGCAGCTCGCGCACATTGTCCTCCGCCTCCTTTCCGTCTTTGTCGAAGCGTTCGCGCACCTGGATCCAGCAACTGCCCAAGCCAAGGTCCTGCGCCTGCATCTGTATTGCAAACGCCGCAATCGACGCATCCTCAATCCACGCGTCGCTTTCGTAAGGATTTGCAGTTACCACAACGGCGAGCGCACATCCGGCAATCGGGCGCGCGCCAAACTCCTTGCATTTGCTGAGTTGTTCAAGGGTGGCTTTGTCGTCGACAGCCACAAATTGCCAAGGCATCTTGCCCTTTGACGAGGGCGACACCAAAGCCGCCTGCAATATTGTTTTTACATCGTCGGCAGCGATTTCCTCGTCAGTGTATTTGCGGATGCTGCGACGGTTGAATAAAAGGTCGTGAAAACTTTTCATAGCCGTATTTTTTATTCAAAGATAGTGCAAATCACGAGAAGAGCAAAACAAACTTGTTTGAAATTGCTCTTCCGAGATGCTGATGTTGAGAAAAATTGCTTACATTTGTGTATATACAAAAAAGAGATGAAACTAAGTGTGGTCATACCAGTTTATCGTGTGGAGGCATTTCTGCGCAAATGCGTCGACAGTGTCGTGTCGCAGGAAATCGACGATATGGAGATAATTCTTGTCGACGACTGCTCGCCCGACGGCAGCGGACGCTTGTGCGACACGCTTGCCTGTAGCGATGCGCGGATACGGGTGGTGCACCGCGGGCAAAACGGCGGTCTCAGTGCCGCCCGCAACAGCGGACTTGATGTGGCTACAGGCGACTGCATAACATTTGTTGACTCTGACGACTTCCTTTCTCCCGGCACATATAGAGCCTGCTTTCAGGCAATGATGTCGAGACAAGCCGACTGTGTGGAGTTTCCGGTGATGAAGCGTTACGGCAGCGAGAATGCAGAAGAGTACAAACCATCCCTCGGCGAGGTGGAAGAAACGTTTGACGAATGGTACGAAAGACGCGGCTATGTGCATAGTTATGCATGGAACAAAATCTTCACGCGCCGTCTGTGGGGCGATGCGAGATTTCCGGAAGGACGGTATTTCGAGGATTTGTTCACGATACCATACGTGTTGCGCCGCGCAGAGAAAATTGTGGCTATCGCCAGCGGAATGTATTATTACTGCGCATACAACGCCGGAGCGATAACGCAAAATCCGTCGGTGCGCAACCAGCAGGACCTTTTGGAAACGCTGAATTTCACGATCGATCAGCTCCTCTTTTTCCACCAATGCATCATATTCCTGCTGAGAGATCAATCCAATCTCGTATCCTTTCTTACGCAGACGCAGATCCGCATTATCCTGACGAAGTAACAGACGATACTCTGCTCTGGAAGTCATCATACGATAAGGTTCTCTGTTATCCTTGGTCACCAAATCATCAATCAAAACTCCGATATAACTTTCGGAACGATCCAAAATCAAAGGATCTCTATGCAAAACAGACATAGCTGCATTAATACCGGCGATCAATCCCTGGGATGCAGCCTCTTCATATCCACTGCTTCCGTTGAACTGTCCGCCACTGAACAGACCATTGATATTCTTAAACTCCAGAGAAGGATTCAACTGTTTTGCATTGATACAATCATATTCGATGGCATAGGCATTTCTTACAATTTCACAATGTTCCAATCCCGGAACCGTACGATACATAGCTAACTGTACATCTTCCGGCAGAGAAGAAGACATGCCGCCAACGTACATTTCATTCGTGTGCAGACCTTCTGGCTCGATAAATACCTGATGTCTCTCTTTTTCGGCAAATTTAACGACCTTGTCCTCAATGGAAGGACAATATCTGGGACCGGTACCCTCAATAATACCGGCATAGATAGGAGATCGATCCAGATTATTCCGAATGATCTCATGGGTATTCTCATTAGTATAAGTCAGCCAGCAGGAAGCCTGTTCCTTCTGTACCGATTCCGGATCCGTAGAGAAAGAAAAGGGTACAATTCTCTCATCACCGAGCTGCTCTTCCATCTTGGAAAAATCAAGAGAACGCTTGTCCATTCTGGCGGGAGTTCCTGTCTTAAAACGACGCATTTCGATTCCCATAGCTTTCAAAGAATCCGTCAGATGATTGGCTGCCTGTAGTCCGTTCGGCCCAGTGTAAGTAATGGATTCTCCGCACAGGCATCTGGCCGCAGATAAGTTCCAGTGCAGAGAACAACAGCCTTACATTCATAGATAGCACCGGTAAAAGTCTTTAAAGCGGTAATCTTTTCTTGTGATCTTCGGTCTCTTCCCAGAGAAGTTCACAGACCTCCGCCTGCTTGATCAGAAGATTTTCCTGATTTTCCAGCACTTTACGCATGGCTCTGGAATATTCCGCCTTGTCCGCCTGTGCCCGCAGGGAATGTACTGCCGGTCCCTTGGACACATTCAGCATTTTCGACTGAATAAAAGTCTTATCAATATTTTTACCCATCTCTCCACCCAGAGCATCCAATTCTCTGACCAGATGTCCCTTGGAAGATCCTCCTACATTAGGGTTACAGGGCATCAATGCAATACTGTCTACACTTACTGTAAAAATTACTGTCTTCAGACCCAGTCTGGCGCAGGCCAGAGCAGCTTCACATCCGGCATGACCGGCACCTACTACACACACATCTACTTGTTTCTTTAGTTCCATAGTATTTTTCCTTCTGGTTGTTACTTACCCATACAAAATTTAGAGAAAATCTCATTCACCACATCTTCATCCACTTCTTCTCCTATGATCCTACCCAGAGAAGCATAGGCACTGGTCAGGTCAATGGAATAAAAATCTTCCGGCATTCCATCCTCAATACTTTGTTCTACCAGCTGCAAACTGTTCAAAGCATCCTGCAGGGCCTCTTTATGTCTGAGATTTGTTACAACCAACTCATTGTTATGCCTTAATTTTCCTTCGAAGAACATATTGCGGATTGTTTCTTCCAATTCTTCCATTCCGGAATTTTCCGAAGAAGGATCAATAGTAGAAGTACGAAGAATCTGAATCTCTCCGGTATGCTCCAACACCTTTTCCAGAGTTTCTTTCAAACTTTCTTCTGTGATTTTATTCTCCAGATCCGATTTATTCAACAGAATAATTGCCTTTTTTCCTTCCAATAAGGGGATGATATTCTGATCATCCTCATCCAGAGTTTCTGAAGCATCTACCACATACAGAATCAGGTCTGCTTCCACGGCATATTTTTTGGCACGTTCTACACCGATCTTTTCTACTACATCCTGTGTCTCATGGATTCCCGCCGTATCGATCATATTCAGACTGATGCCATGCAGATTGATGGTCTCATGCAAGGCATCTCTGGTGGTTCCGGCAATCTCCGTGACAATGGCTCTGTCCTCTCCCAACAACATATTCAGCAGAGAAGATTTTCCGGCATTGGGCTTTCCAACAATAACTGTGGATATGCCTTCTTTCATTAGTCTGCCGTTATCTGCGGTTGCCAATAATTTTTGAATTTCTTTTTTCGAAACCTGTGACTTTTTCAGCTAATTGTTCCGGATATCCTTCTAGTCTGATTATGCTCCGGATTCATCCAATGCCGATTCTATAAAAGCAATCTGATATAAAATATCTTCCCGCAGGCTGCGAATCTTGTCCGAAAGTCTTCCCTTCAACTGGCTGACCGAAGAAGAAAGTGCATATTCGTTCTGGGAATGGATTACGTCAATAACCGCTTCCGCCCGGGATAAATCAATTCTGCCGTTTAGAAAAGCTCTCTTGGTGAATTCACCCGGTTCTGCCAGTCTGGCACCGGCCTGCAGCACTGTCTCCAATACTTTCTGCATCACCAACACACCACCATGACAGTTGATTTCCACCGTGTCTTCCATCGTATAGCTTTTTGGTGCTTTCATTACAGAGGTCATAACCTCATCAATGATATTCTCATCTTTATCAACAATATATCCATAATGGATCATATGACTCTGTACCTTTGTCAGAATCTTTTTCCCGGATGCGGAACGGAAAATACTATCTACTATATATATGGCATTTTCACCACTGATTCTTACAATTCCGATTCCGGAATCTGATAGAGCCGTGGCAATGGCTGCTATTGTTTCCTTTTCATAATTTTCCATACTGTTTCTAATGCCTTTCCATGAACTGCCAACATCTATTTTGCATCAAACACTCTTCCTGTAGGAACCAGCGTCGATTCGTCTCCCGCATAACCAGTCTGTACATACTCCACCATATGATCTTCTCCCAGATATTTATAGAGAAGATATCTGCGCTCTCTCTGATCACCTTCTTTGTATGCAAAGCAATCATCAGACGCTGCGCCATCCATTAATTTATAATAGGCCTCTACCAGATCCTCATAAGAGATCGGTGCTCCGGATACTTGTAAATCATGACTTTCATTCAATCCCTTTACAAATAAAATAGGATGCTGTCTGCCGGTTTCATTCTCGTTTTTCTGAGCTACTTTTACTGCTTCACCTTCTATGTTATATCCATGATCCGATAGTATGATAATGACAGAATTATCATAAACTCCCGCTTCTCTTAGTTTATTCAGATAAGCCATAGTAACAGTCATAGAAGATTCAATAGAAGTATAATAATCTGCATCATCTATTACGTTTACATCCTTATCAAAATAGAACGGAACATGTGCCCCCATTAAATGAATTAATTTAAATCTTTTTCCATCTACATAGGTTATATCATCTTCCTGTACATCCTTATAAAAATCATCATTTCTCCAGGAAAATAACTCTTCATCTTTGGAACTCATTTCCTGATTTTTGAGCATACTTACATTAAACCAGCAATACGGTTTTAATACATAAGGTGCGTATTTCATTCCCACCATTTTAATAATTCTGGTATTAAACAAAGAACGATCCCAAAGAGAAGATTTCGTATAAGTTATATTATTAAAAGCACCATCCATGACGCCTTTTTCAAATTTATATTCGTCATCATAATTACTTAAAGTATAACCCTGCTCACGCAAATAATTAAAAAAAGGAGAACTCTTAAAAATTCGATTTCTATAATCTATAAAAGGTTCTTTATTTTCAAACCATTCTCCAGAAAGTATTAACGGTAAAGAATGCTCCGTGTATGCATAACCTGACATTGCGTTATTATAAAAAGTAAAATCATTCATTGCATCTTCATATTCCGGATGCTCCTGCCACACTTGCCAGAAGCATTCTTCATCCACAGCATCTAATAAGAAAATAATAAAATTAGTATCTGTAGACATTTCAAACTGATCTACTTTTGTAAATCTTGCATATTCTTTTTTTTTCAAAAATATTATTATTAATAGAAAGAACTGTAATCGTACTTACTAAAATCAATAATAAGAAAACACTTATATAAGAAACCGCCTTTTTTATCCTGTCATATTTTAAGACTATAAATAAAATCAGACAAACAATTGCTATGATCACCCACACAATAGTAGATTTTACAAACTGTGATTGATATAAACTCCAATTCACATCTGTTCCATCTAAAGGAGGTAAATTTTTAACCATATAGTTTCCCTGAATATAACAGGCTACAGTACCGGTAAAATAGCAATATAAAACAATTTTATAAGCAACATTTCCAAACAGATATACAACTAAAAAAACCAACTATACTAAACAAAAGAAACAAAAAGAAATCCTTTATAATAAAAGGAAAAAGTAAATAAACATCATACCAGAATTCATCCACATTATTAATATAGAGTTCCAAAGGTGCATATATAAAAATCATAAAACAAAATGTCAGAGACAGAAAAAAAGCAGGCTTTAATTCTGCAAGCATCTTTCCATTATTCCATTTCTTCTGTAACCAACTTTTCATTTCTGTAAATCTCCTTAAAAATATAGATAAATTATACTCCAAAAAGCCAGGAGTTGTAAATAAAAGCCGGTACATAGAATAAATTCTAATACCGGCTTTTGTCTTTTTCGTGCTTTTCCTGTAATTATCTCTTTAGAGTAACTACAACTCTTCTAAAGGGCTCTTCTCCCTCACTATGAGTAGTAACATATTTATCATTCTGCAGTGCGGAATGAATAATTCTTCTCTCATAAGGATTCATAGGCTCCAGAGATATGCTTCTCTTGGTTCTCTTAACCTTATATGCAATGTTCTTTGCAAGATTCTCAAGAGTTTCTTTTCTGCGCTGACGATAGTTCTCTGTATCAACCTTTACATGAATGTACTCTTCAGATTCTTTATTGACTACCAGAGATACCAGATACTGTAAGGAATCCAGTGTCTGTCCTCTCTTACCGATCAGAACACCCATCTCGTTACCGCTTAACTCGATGTCCATGCTCTTCTCTTCTTCGTTGTACTTAATATCAATGGCAACTTCCATGTTCATTGCCTGAAATACATCATTTAAAAATACTCTGGCAACTTCTTCTACAGAGCTTTTCTTTACTGCAGCCTTGATTACAGCGGGCTTTGCCCCGATTCCGAGGAATCCGGAAGAACCTTCTTCCACTACCTGATAATCCAACTTGTCACTGGTAACACCCAGCTTCTGACAAGCTTCCGTAATGGCATCACTGACTGTCTTTGCAGATACTTCGATCATGTCCATATTATTTACCTCCTCAATTAATCATAAGGAAAATTTATTTACGACTGTTCTTCTCGTTATAATCTCTGACCATATTTGCCTTGGCCATCATACTTCCGGGCTTAGCTTCTTTTACTTCGGAATAGCTGTCAGCAGATACTTCACTGTTATCGACCCTGGAAGAAATATTTGCTTTCTTCTGAATGTTCTTGGTATTCATGGAAGCGTAAGCATTCAGCTTATCCTGCTGTTCTTTCATCTTCTCCAGCTTTTTGCACTCTTTGCTGAATTTTTCCTGATAATATCATCAAAATCCATCTTATCAATGTGTTTGTTAATAACAATCTGCTGGATACTCTGACAACACTACCTGCTACCCAGTAAAGACCCAGACCGGATGGTAATGTGAAGCAGAACCATGCAGACATCAAAGGCATGATCATATTCATGGTCTTCATGGAAGAAGCCATTGATGCAGCCTGATCATTACCATTATTAGAAGAAGTATCCTGCTGAGGCATCAGCTTTACGTTGATCCACTGTGTCAAATGCAGACAAAAACCGGAAATAGCGATTGCACCGATTACCAGCAGCCATGCTCCGTTAGCCCATGCTTCCTTCAACACATAAGAAGGAGAGTTGCCAATATTCAGTCCTAAAAAAATTATTATACTCTTCCAGCTTGCTTACCGTATTGGTCACATCTGCTGCCAGAGAAGGGAACTTCTCACTGATACTGGCAAAAATCAGCGGTAGATGCCTTGTTCAGACAGTCAAATGATCG
>OKWD01000093.1_pt1 | contig 15519 bp, 20 predicted proteins | sample 1607011 | NCBI WGS metagenome assembly OKWD01 (sample SAMN04414077, study PRJEB24778) | human gut metagenome | material: faecal | host: Homo sapiens | reverse complement strand
GTCAAACGTTGGCACTCCGGGATAGAGATGCTCGCGGAAGCAGTAGGGAATGCGTGCTTTTATGTCGGCTACGACGTGGGCTGGGCGTAGACGGGAAATGGGATTTCGCGGCAATAAGGGCGGAGGTCGTCCATGCCGCCTACGTGGTCGTAATGGCTGTGGGTGATGAGCAGCGCGTCGAGGTGGAGGTCGGAGGCGCGGAGCATCTGCTGCCGGAAATCGGGTCCGCAGTCAATCAGCAGGCTGACGCCCTGCGTGCGCACGATGGCGGAGCAGCGCAGGCGTTTGTCGCGTGGGTCGGCCGATTTGCACACTTCGCATTCACATCCCAATTGCGGCACGCCTGTCCGATGTGCCGGTGCCAAGAATTCTACTTCAATCATTGTCTGAATCGTTCCAATATTCCGTCTGCAAACACGAGATACACACCGTTGTCATACACCCAACGCTCCAGCAAGCCGCCGTGTGTGGGCACGCGGTCGACCGACTGCGGCGCGCCGAGCGACAATGTGCATTCTTCCTTTGTCATCCCCACTGCCACCTGCCCGCGCACAATCAAGCTCCAGTTTTCATTGGAGATATGCTTGTAGTTGTTACGGATGTCGCTGAAAGAGAAGAGTTTGTCGAACGTCACATTTCTCACCGCCGACGTGGGCGACGACATCATGACTCCGCTGTGCCTGCCGTCTTGGTCGAATGCCACATAGAATGGATAAACGGCATCGCCGGTGGTTACGCTCTCAACCGTGACCGGAACGTAGCGAAGACCGGTCTCAAACGAGCCGTCGCGGCGGCGCCATGTCGACGTGCGCAGATAGAGCGTGCGACCGCGGAGCAGACTGTCAACGCACGCTACATAGTCGAGGTCGGAAAGAAACGGCACTGCGTAGTAGCCGCTGAGGGGCTGCAGCTCGGCAAGGGTCTTGCCGGTATCGTAACGGTATTGGCGGTCGGTGTCTGACAGCACAATCACCACTTTTTCTATATTGTCGATGTCGCGTTGCAGTTCCTGCCCTGCGAATGTAAGAGTATGGCCTTTAAGGGTGTCGGCTGACGGGCGCAGCACGAGGCTGATGTCGTTGCTTGTAACCACAAAGCGTTTTCCTTTGTGCCATTGTCCGTAGGTCTGCGGCTTGACGCTGTCGAGCAGTGCTTCCTCGGCTGTGCGCTTGTTGGCTTTCACGCGCGCCACGTCGCGGTCGGTAATGCGTCCGGTGTTTTCAATCCCGGTGAAACACGCCGTCACCACGGGCAGCAGAGCCAGCGCCGCCACATATTTAATATATTTGTTTATCTTCTTCATCGTTGCAAAGTTAGCATTATTTTTCCTCAGAAACGATGTAATTAAAAAATAATATGTAACTTTGCGCCTGAATAGCCCAAATTTTAGGTTTGTACCCACTGTGGTTGTAGCCAGGGAATTAAGATTAAGATATTGAAAATTATAACGAAAAAACGAATTAATACTTATTTATTATGACGAAAAAAGTAATTGCCGGCAGCCTCGCGCTGCTCGCCGTAACCGCTATGTATGCCCAGACATACCAGCTCCCGAATGTAGGGTTCGAGAATTGGGAAAAGGCAAAAGGAATTATTCACGCATCTAGCGGCAATGCTCTAAGCACATCTGGCAAATGTCCCACTTCGTGGTTCGTACCCAATATCGCTTACTCTGCCGACGTAAGTTCTCTGAATGCAACAAGCTCCACGGCAAACGACGTGAACCTTAAAAACATACAATTTGGCCGCGGTGCTTCCTCTCACTATATTCCAATCTTGGGTACGCTGTCACTCGGACAAGCATTGTACACATCCTATGGCGACGGCACCAAAGATTGGAACTTTAAGCCTGATAACTATCTAAACCCATTATATGCACAAAACGGGACTTTTGGTGGCATTAGTTTCAACGGTCGTCCAGATGCAATCTATGGAGATTTCAAAATTGACACGCGCAAAAACGGAGAGTCAGCCCACATAATTTCCTATCTTTGGAATGGAACATATTTTGGCGAAGTTCCAAGTTCATTTGACTGCGACAAAAAGACAATTATCGGAATTGTTACTTCCTGCTCTAATCCCCGTATCACAGGTTGGCATGCTTTCGAGAATCTCGACCGTGCAATCTGGAGCGAGATTGACCCGTCAATTGTAACTTCAGAAACTGTCCAAAAAAATCACAAAATCTGAAGGCGCGGAAATCGTAGCGTACTGCGACAAAACATTCGACAACACATTCGGTTGGACACCTGTAGAAATTCCGTTGACATACAAGTCAAGTGCTACCCCTGAGATGACCAACGTAATCATCGCCGCCGGCTACCCATGGGACAGCCGCAAAAGCGTAAAAGATAACAACATTTGCGCCGACAACATACGTTACGTCTATTATTCTCGCCTCTCCGACGCAAGCATCGACGGATATGCGTTTGACTTCAATCCCAACACGCTCGACTACGTAATCACTGTCAACGATGTTGAAAACTTCACATTGCCTACCGGCGTGAACTACAGCATCATGAGCAATGAGGCGTTGACGGCCGACAAGGAGGCTACCGTAAGCAGCATCAACGACAACAAGCAAATCAGCATCAAGGTGACCAACAAGCAGTCAATCGCAAACGCAGAGGCTACCGATGTCGACGGCTTGCTCGAACACACTTACAACTTCTACTTCCGCGAGGCTCCGCAGCAGTTTGAAGGCTTCTACTTCACCAATGTCAACGGCACCGACATCTACTCTGGCGAGACAACAACACTCACCCTCACCCAAGAGAATGCCGACTACCACACTTACACGCTCGCAATCGCCGACGTAAAAGTGGCACAGGCTGCCACACGTGCTGCCGGCGACGCTGTAAACGTTACTGTTTCAGGCTTGACAAAGACTGAGAAAGACGGCAAGGTAATCTATTCCGGAACCGACGACAAGGCGAAGGTGGGCAACGAGACAATACAGGTAAGCGCCGTAGCCACTTTCGACGGCGACAACAATGAGGTGAAATTCTCGTTCACCAACGAGGACGGCACTGTGACCAACGTGGTTTCCACTCCAGAGCCTACAACTTCAAGCGTAAGCGAAATCAACGGTGCCACAGCCACTGTCGCTGCCACTGAGGGCGCAATCCTCGTCAGCAACTACAACGGCGCCGCCGCTGTCTACACCACCGACGGACGTCTGGCTGCCAACGCCGAGGTCAACGGCTCTGCAAGCATCAATGTTGCCGCAGGCCTCTACATCGTGCGCACTGGCAACAAAGCAACAAAGGTTATCGTAAAATAATCTATACGACACCATATCACGACAGCCGGGCAGCAAGTCCGGCTGTCTTTTTTTGCGCGCCGCCAAATCCATAAGGTCTGCAAAATCAAACAAGTTTGTTTTGCATTTCGCTCGCCTTGCACTATCTTTGTAAAACAAACAACGCAACAAGAATGTACTACGTATCAAAAAGAATAGAAATAGCGGGCTGTCATAGCCTCAAACTCGACTACGAGAGCAAATGCTCACAGATGCACGGCCACAATTGGATTGTGACGATACACTGCCGCGCCCGCTCGCTCAACCACAACGGCATGGTGTGCGACTTCACCCACATCAAGGAGAAAATCCACGGTTATCTCGACCACGGCAACTTCAACGAGCTGCTGCCGTTCAACCCCACGGCTGAGAACATTGCCAAATGGATTTGCGACCAGATTCCGGAATGCTACAAGGTGAGCGTACAGGAGTCGGAAGGAAACACCGCCACCTACACAACCGACGACGATGAGCAAGACATATAAAATCAACGAAATTTTCTACAGCCTTCAAGGCGAAGGATTCTACACCGGCACTCCGTCGGTGTTTGTGCGCTTTTCGGGGTGCAACTTGAGCTGCCCGTTCTGCGACACCGACCACAACCAGGGCGTGATGATGACCGCCGACGAAATCGCCGCCGCTGTCAATGCCTTCCCTGCCAGCCACGTTGTGCTGACAGGCGGTGAGCCTTCGTTGTTTGTCGACGACGAGCTGACAGCGGCGCTCCTCGGCCATTTCATCGCAATGGAAACCAACGGCACACACCACGTACCGCTGGCGTTGACTGGGTTACGATGTCGCCGAAGTCGGACTTTGTCGACGGTGCGGAACCCGTGCTGACAGAGTGCGACGAGCTGAAACTTGTCTACACCGGACAAAACCTCGACCGCTACGCATCGTTTGCCGCCCGTCACCATTTTCTGCAGCCTTGCGACTGCGGCGACGCCGGGAAAAACCGGCTGCTGCTGAAGGAATGCATACAGGCCTGCCTCGACAATCCCGTCTGGAGGTTGTCGCTGCAAACCCACAAATACCTCGACATCCGCTGATGCCCATTCGCTGATGCCGACCATTACACCATCATTTTTGACTTATCGGCAATGATATATAGCAGATTTTTTCGTAACTTTGCGCTTTATAAGTTTTTAGCATAAAATGTCGTTTGAAATAGCATTTGTTCTAATCTGTATGGGAGCCATGCTCGCAGCGTTGGTCTGCGATGTGATGCGTCCGGGCATGATTATGCTCAGCGTCGTTGTCATATTCCTATGCGCCGGAATCATCACTCCGAAGGAGATGCTCGAAGGCTTCAGCAACAAAGGTATGATCACTGTGGCAATGCTGTTTCTCGTCAGCGAGGGCATACGCCGCAGCGGCGCGCTCAACATAATGATTAAATGGCTGTTGCCTCAACAACGCAAATCCCTACTGCACACTCAATTGCGTATGCTTCCCGCCGTCAGTTTCACCTCGGCGTTTCTCAACAACACCCCTATCGTGGTAATCTTCGCCCCTATCGTGAAGCGTTGGGCGGAACGCATGAAAGTGCCCGCCACAAAACTGCTTATCCCTTTGTCGTATGCCACCATTCTCGGCGGAATGTGCACATTGATAGGCACGTCGACCAACCTCGTGGTGCATGGCATGGTCATCGACGCCGGATATGAAGGATTCTCCATGTTCGAACTCGGAAAAGTGGGCATATTCATCTGCATCGCCGGACTGACATACCTGTTTTTCTTCTCAAAAAACGCCTGCTTCCGGAGTCGCGCGAGGACAACCTCGACAAAGACGACGACGCCCAGGCGCAAAACCTTCACCGCGTGGAGGTGATTCTCGGAGCGCGTTTCCCCGGTATCAAGAAGCAGCTCGGAGAGTTCAATTTCGCACGCCACTACGGCGCATACGTCAAGGAAGTGCGCCGTGGCGGTCAAGCCATCCCTGGCGACCTCGACAAGATAACGCTGCTTGAGGGCGACACTCTGATTCTTTGGGCCGACGATCAATTCATCCCCACTTGGGGCGACTCGCGTGTGTTCCTCATGGTGTCCAACGGCAAGGACGTGGTGCCGAAGGAAAGCCGCGGCAGGCGTCTGCTCGCCACCGCGCTGCTCGTATTCATGATTGTCGGTGCGACAGTAGGTGAATTGCCGGCGATGAAAGACCTCGTGCCGGGAATGAAGTTCGACATGTTCTTCTTTGTCTGCGTCACAACCATCATCATGGCGTGGACCAAGATTTTTCCTCCTAAAAAGTATACAAAATACATATCCTGGGACATCCTCATAACCATCGCCTGCGCTTTGCCATCAGCAAAGCCATCAACAATTCAGGCGTGGCGCCGATGATTGCCCGCAACATCATCGCGATGACCGATAGCCTCGGACCTTACGGACTGCTCGCCGTGCTGTTTATAATCACAAATGTGTTTACTGAACTGATTACCAACAACGCTGCAGCGGCTCTGAGTTTCCCGATTGCCTTGTCGGTAGCCAACGAGCTGGGAGTCAGCCCAACACCGTTTTTCGTGGTCATCTGCATGGCTGCGTCAACAAGCTTCTGTACTCCGATAGGCTATCAGACAAACCTCATCGTGCAAGGTGTGGGCGGATACAAGTTCACCGACTTCATAAAAGTGGGACTGCCTCTCAACGTGATTGCATTCGCAATTTCGGTGGGACTGATTCCGCTGTTCTGGGATTTCTAATAAAAACGACACAACGACAATGGAAAAGAAAGCGACAAACATCTATCCGATATTCGACCGCATGATGAGCCGTGACGACAAGGAGCAACTGCTGAGACAGCGTGGCATGATGCTGTGGTTCACCGGACTGAGCGGTTCGGGAAAAAGCACCGTTGCCATCGCCCTTGAGCGCGAGCTGCACAGCCGCGGACTGCTCTGCCGAATACTCGACGGCGACAACATCCGCAGCGGCATCAACAACAACCTGGGATTCTCAGCCGAAGACCGCGTTGAAAACATCCGCAGAATCGCCGAAGTGGGACGCCTTTTCGTCGACACCGGCATCATCACAATCGCAGCTTTCATCAGCCCAAACAACCAGTTGCGCGAAATGGCTGCCGAAATTATCGGCAAGGACGATTTCGTGGAGGTGTTTGTAAGCACTCCGCTTGAGGAATGCGAGAAGCGCGACGTGAAAGGCCTTTACGCCAAGGCTCGACGCGGAGAGATTAAGAATTTCACAGGTATATCCGCCCCTTTCGAGGCTCCGGAGCATCCCGACATCACCCTCGACACGTCGAAACTGCCGGTCGAGGAGTCGGTGAAAATCCTTTTGGACTACGTGTTGCCTAAAGCAGTATTGAAAAAATAAACAAAAAACAATATAATTCTATGTCAGACTACAACTTAAGCCATCTTAAGGAACTCGAGGCAGAGGCAATCTACATCATCCGTGAAGTTGCTTCGGAATTCGAGAATCCTGTGATGCTCTATTCCATCGGAAAGGACTCGTCGGTGATGGTGCGTCTCGCCGAAAAGGCATTCGCTCCCGGCAAAGTGCCGTTTCCGCTGATGCATATCGATTCGAAATGGAAATTCAAGGAAATGATCCAGTTCCGCGATGAATACGCCAAGAAATACGGCTGGAATCTTATCGTTGAATCAAACATGGAGGCGTTTAAAGCCGGTGTGGGTCCGTTCACCCACGGCAGCAAGGTGCACACCGACCTGATGAAGACTCAGGCTCTGCTCCACGCCCTCGACAAATACAAATTTGACGCCGCTTTCGGCGGTGCGCGACGCGACGAGGAGAAAAGCCGTGCGAAAGAGCGCATCTTCTCGTTCCGCGACAAGTTCCACCAGTGGGATCCTAAAAACCAGCGTCCGGAGCTGTGGGACATCTACAACACCCGCATCAACAAGGGCGAGAGCATCCGCGTGTTCCCGTTGTCAAACTGGACGGAACTCGACATCTGGCAGTATATCCGCCTGGAAAACATTCCTATTGTGCCTCTCTACTTTGCCAAGGAGCGTCCGGTGGTCAACATCGACGGCAACCTGATTATGCCCGACGATGACCGTCTGCCGGAGCAATACCGCGACAAGATTGAGATGCGCATGGTGCGTTTCCGCACACTCGGATGCTGGCCTTTGACAGGAGCCGTTGAAAGCGAAGCCGACACAATCGAGAAAATCGTGGAGGAAATGATGACCACCACAAAGAGTGAACGCACAACGCGCGTGATTGACTTCGACCAAGAGGCAAGTATGGAGCAAAAGAAACGTGAAGGTTATTTTTAAACCACTACAGAAATGGACAACAATTCAAAATTGAACATAAAGGAGTTTCTCGACAAGGACGAACAAAAAGACTTGTTGAGATTTCTAACCGCCGGCAGCGTCGATGATGGAAAATCTACGCTCATCGGCCGACTGCTCTTCGACAGCAAGAAAATCTACGAAGACCAACTCGACGCCCTCGAGCGCGACAGCAAACGTGTGGGAAACGCCGGAGAGCATATCGATTATGCCCTGCTGCTCGACGGACTGAAGGCTGAGCGCGAGCAAGGAATCACCATCGACGTGGCTTACCGCTACTTCAGCACAAACAACCGTAAATTCATCATCGCCGACACCCCGGGACATGAGCAGTACACACGCAACATGATTACCGGCGGATCTACGGCCAACGCGGCAATAATCCTTGTCGACGCCCGCACTGGTGTAATCACCCAGACCCGCCGACACACTTATCTGATTTCTCTGCTCGGAATCAAACACCTTGTGCTTGCTGTCAACAAAATGGACTTGGTTGACTTCGACAAAGCGGTGTTTGACAAAATCGTGCGCGACTTCGAGGAGTTTGTGGCGCCTCTCGGCATCCCCGACGTGACATGCATACCTCTGTCGGCGCTCGACGGCGACAACGTGGTTAAGAAAAGCGAGCGCACTCCGTGGTATACGGGCAAATGCCTGCTCGACTATCTTGAGACTGTGCCCATCGACCTCGACCGCAACTATGACGACTTCCGCTACCCTGTGCAATACGTGCTGCGACCAAACCTCGACTTCCGCGGATTCTGCGGCAAGGTGGCTTCCGGCGTAGTCCGCAAGGGCGACACCGTGATGGCTCTGCCTTCCCGCAAGACGTCGAAAGTGAAGAGCATCGTCACCTACGAAGGCGAAATCGAAGAGGCTTTTCCTCCTTTGTGCGTGACAATAACTCTTGAGGACGAAATCGACATCTCCCGCGGAGAAATGATCGTGAAACCCGATAACCTCCCGACAGAAGACCGCAACTTCGAGGCTATGCTCGTGTGGATGGACGAGGAAGCGATGGACCCCAACAAGCAGTTCTATCTGAAACAGACCACCAACACTACCCGTGCGCGTATCGACTCTATAAAATACAAAGTCAACGTCAACACGATGGAGCAGTCGGAAGTTGACCATCTGGAGCTCAACGAAATCGGACGCGTGGTGTTTACCACCGGCAAGGAGCTGCTTTTCGACCCCTATCAGAAAAACAAGCAGACCGGCTCGTTCATCCTTATCGACCCGATTACAAACAACACGTCGGCCGTGGGTATGATCATCGACCGTGTCGACGCAAAGGATATGAAGCACGACGACGCGCTTGCCACAATCTGTCTGTCTGACCTCGGCATCGACGAGTGCCATCTCGAAGCAATCCAAAAAGCCGCCGACGAATTGAAACGTCAAGGAATAGTCATTAAAGTAAAAAGTAGAATATGGGATTGACATTTGACAAATTGCCCGTCAACACTCTTGTTGGCGCCGACTGGCAGACTTTCAAGGCTTTGACCGACGGGCAGCACATCGGCGACCACTACAAAGGCAAGTTTCGCCTGACAAAAGCTGTGTGCCGATTGCTGAGCACCCTCGTGCCAATCGAGAACCGTGCCTACAACAAATTGCCGGGCAGCCTCTGCAGGAAGACCCGCTGTTTATCCTCGGACACTGGCGCAGCGGCACCACCTTTGTGCACAACGTGTTTGCCTGCGACAAGCATTTCGGCTACACAACCACATATCAGACCGTATTCCCGCACCTCGTGCTGTGGGGACAGCCATTCTTCAAAAAAACATGGCGATGCTGATGCCCGACAAGCGTCCTACCGACAATATGGAGCTGCGCCCCGACCTTCCCCAGGAAGAGGAGTTCGCCTTGTCGAACATGATGCCTTACACCTACTACAACTTCTGGTTTTTCCCCGAACGATGGATGGAATATTGCGACCGCTTCCTGACGTTTGAGAAGATTACAGAGGAGGAGCGTCAAGTGTTTAAAGACACTTTCTTGCGCTTGGTGAAGGTGTCGCTCGCCAACACCGGCGGCACACAGTATCTGTCGAAAAACCCGCCTCACACCGGACGTGTGCGCACACTGCTGGAGATGTTTCCCAACGCAAAGTTCATCTATCTGAAGCGGAATCCGTACACCGTGTTCGAGAGCACTCGCAGTTTCTTCACTAACACAATCAAGCCTCTGCAGCTGCAAGACATCTCGCAGAAGCAAATCGTGGACAACATCGTGGAGGCATACATGCGGCTCTACAACCGATATGAGGCCGACAAACTGCTAATCCCGGAAGGCAATCTTGTGGAAATCAAGTTTGAGGACTTCGAGCACAACGCTTTCGACCTCACAAAGGAAATCTACGGAAAACTGAAGCTGCAGGGATTCAACGAGGCTGAGGCCGACATCCGCGCATACCTCGACAAAAAGAAGGGCTACAAGAAAAACAAATACCAATATAAAGAGGAAACCATCCAAATCGTCGAGAAGCATTGGAGCAAGGCGCTTGACGAATGGGGTTATACACTTTAAAACTTTACAACTATGAGAATTTTCAAACAAATCGTCATCGCTGTATGCGCCACCTTAGCCTTAGCGACTTCAATCCATGCGCAGTCGCCTGCCGAAGGTTGGACAAAAGTAGACCCTACAGAGCTGAAAAACGCTGTGGAATTGTTTGCCAACGACAAAACAGCTCTCGCTGTGGGCAAAGAAGGCGACTTGAACGCCACGACAATGTCGTGGGGAAGCATCGGCGAACTTTGGGGCAAGCCGATTGTAACAGTTGTCGTTGACCACAGCCGATACACATACTCGCTGATGGGACTCTACGACTACTTCACAATCACGGCATTCCCTAAAAAGATGAACGGGGCACTCGACTACATCGGTTCTCACTCCAGAAAAACGGATAAAAACAAAATCCAGAATGCCGGACTGACAACGATGTTCACCGAACTTGGAAATCCTACGTTCAAGGAGGGAAATCTGATTATCGAATGCCGCACAATCTACGAGGCTCCTATCGACGTGGACAATATGCTTGACGACGACATCATAAAGATGTATCAGGACAACAAACTGAAACACACGATGTTTGTCGGCGAGATTGTCAACGTCTGGAAACGCTGATTTGTTTGAAATGCTTGTATGTAACAACAAAAGAACACTGATTTATATATGGAAGAAAAAAAAATTCAAAACGCACGCTGGTTACAACAGCTCTGCCATACGCAAACGGTCCTGTCCACATCGGACACCTCGCCGGTGTGTATGTGCCTGCCGACATCTACACCCGCTATCTTCGACTCAAAGGTGAAGACGTGATTATGATTGGCGGCTCTGACGAGCACGGTGTGCCAATCACCATCAAGGCGAAAGCCGAAGGTGTCACGCCTCAAGACATCGTGGACCGCTACCACAAAATCATTAAAGACTCGTTTGAGGAACTCGGCATCTCTTTCGACATATATTCACGAACCACGAGCAAAATCCATTCTCAGATGGCAAGCGACTTCTTCCGCAAACTCTACGACAAGGGTGAGTTTATCGAGAAGACGTCTATGCAATACTACGACGAGGAGGCTCACCAATTCCTCGCCGACAGATATATCGTGGGCACATGCCCGCACTGCGGAAGCGACCATGCCTACGGCGACCAATGCGAGGCTTGCGGCACATCGCTCAACGCGACCGACCTTATCGAGCCTCATTCGGCAATCACCGGCAACAAACCGGTGCTGAAAGAAACCAAACACTGGTATCTGCCGCTCGACAAGTGGGAACCTACATTGCGCCACTGGATTCTTGACGAACACAAGGAATGGAAACCAAACGTATACGGACAGTGCAAATCATGGCTCGACATGGGTCTGCAGCCACGCGCCGTGAGCCGCGACCTCGACTGGGGTGTGCCGGTGCCGGTGGAAGGCGCCGAAGGAAAGGTGCTATACGTATGGTTTGACGCTCCTATCGGCTACATTTCAAACACTAAGGAACTGCTCCCCGACACTTGGGAAACTTATTGGAAGAGCAAAGACACTCGCATCATAAACTTCATCGGCAAGGACAACATCGTGTTCCACTGCATCGTGTTCCCTGCAATGCTTATGGCTGACGGATCGTACCAACTGCCGGAAAACGTGCCTGCCAACGAGTTCCTCAACCTTGAAGGCGACAAAATCTCGACTTCACGCAACTGGGCGGTGTGGCTGCACGAATATCTGCGCGACATGCCCGGCAAGCAGGACGTGCTGCGCTATGTGCTGACTGCAAACGCTCCGGAAACAAAAGACAACGACTTCACTTGGAAGGATTTCCAGGCGCGCAACAACAACGAGCTGGTGGCAATCCTCGGCAACTTCGTAAACCGTACTTTCGTATTGACACACAAGTACTACAAGGGTGTTGTGCCTGCCATCGGCGAGCTTACCGACTATGACCGCGAGACGCTGAAGGAATTTGCCGACGTGAAAGCAAATCTCGAAAACTACATCGAGCACTTCCGCTTCCGCGACGCGTTGAAGGAGGCTATGAACCTTGCCCGCATCGGAAACAAATACCTTGCCGACACTGAGCCGTGGAAGGTGGTGAAGACCGATGAGAAGCGTGTGGAAACGATTATGAACATCGCCATCGAGATTACTGCCAATCTCGCCATCGCTTTCGAACCGTTCCTGCCGTTCATGTCGAAGAAACTCCGCGATATGCTGGGAATGGAGAAATTTGACTGGAATGAGCTTGGCTCAATCACAATAATCCCTGCCGGAACAACGATAAAACCGGCTGAGCTGTTATTTGAAAAGATTGAAGACAGCGTGATTGAGGCGCAGATAAAGAAACTCAACGACACCAAGGAGGCCAACAAGCTGAAAAACTTCAAGCCGGAACCTGTGGCTGCCAACGTGCCGTTCGACGACTTTATGAAGCTCGACATCCGCGTGGGCAAAGTGCTGGAATGCGAGAAAGTGCCTAAAGCCGACAAACTGTTGAAGTTCAAGATTGACGACGGTATGGGCGGACGCACAATCGTGTCGGGCATCGCTAAATTCTACAAGCCTGAAGACCTTGTGGGCAAAGAGGTTTGCTTCATTGCCAACTTTGAGCCGCGCAAGCTGAAAGGCGTGGAGTCGCAAGGCATGATCCTCTCGGCTGAAAACGCCGACGGAAGTCTTGTTGTGATTGGTCCGCAGGGTGAAGTGGTCCCTGGATGCCAAGTAAAATAACAAGAACTCACATAGACATAAAAACGGCTTCTTCCCAATCAGGAAAGAAGCGTTTTTATGTCTTATTGCAAACAGGCGTTCTTCTGCCCGTCCCTGCCTGGTTTAAGCCACGAGAACAGGCGTTTCCACCACGGATCGTCGTCACAGCGGAAATTTATTTTTATCGCCCCTGTGCTGTTGTTGAAAAACAGTATGGACTGCTCCATCACCACCGCCACCTCGTTGTCGACAATCTTAAAGCCTTTGATACACGAAAGCCTTATTCTCCGGAATGGATTGTCATAGTCGAGCACACCCACAATCATACAGCCGTCTTCAAACGCAACTTTAAAATGCTCTCTACAGCAATCTGCCACCTTACGGAGCAAACTGTCATGAAAGCCGTCCTTTGGTCTATGGGTGTGCTTGTAAAGATATTTTATTGTAATTCTGTTTATCATACCGTTTTTCTCTATGCCTTTTTCCTATTTTCTCTTTAATAATGCTTACACGGTTCGTTTAGTTCACTAAAACAAAAAAAAAATCCGCAAGTATGCCCGTCCGGACATCCTTGCGGATTCTGAAATCATTATTTTCTATGCTGTCAGCGCTTCACAAACCGCTCTACGCGCACAGCGTTGCCACTCTCCACTCTTAGGAAATAAACACCTGGATGCCAATGCGACACGTTGACCGTAGTGTTCGCTCCAACTTGAGAATCAAGCATCAGCGACCCGTCGGCGCTCCAGATGTAGATATGGTTATGGTCGGTTCCTGCTATATCAATATGCAGGCAATCGCTGGCAGGCACCGGATAGACGCGCACATCGCTGTCGGCAAATTCGCGCTCCACCATCGAGCTGTTGCAATTGTCGCCGACCACATAGGTGAACGGTGCGGTGACTCCGATACCGCCTTCTGCCCAAGCGAATTTACATGCCACATTTATAGCCTCGCCGACACTGTGTCCGGTAAGAGTGTATGTGAATTTCTTATCTCCGGCTTCCTGCATCTGCATCTCTGTGAAGCCGTTTGTAAGATCGCGCACGAAGGCCACAAGTCCTATCACATCGGTCAGTCCCTCGGCAGTGACCGTAACATCACCGTTGGCTGTCGACTCAAAGCTCAATCTATAGGCTATCCCGCTGCCTCTGTAAGTTCATCGGAAGTCACCGAACATACGCTTTCATCGCCTCCGCCTGTCGACGACGCTTTCGCATTGACATCGACGCTGGCCGACACCGTCTGCTTTCCATTGGCTGCTGTGGCACGCGCCGTGATTACACGCACACCCTCTTTGTCGGAGTCCACTGCACAGCGTAAGGCGCCGCCGTTGCCGTGCCAACAAGTGTGCCGTCGACAAGGAAGTCGACAGCGGTGATTGTCGAGCCTTCAACCGTGGCCGACGCCTGCAACGTGACAGCCTCGCCCACTTTGACCGTAGAGCCGGCAGCAGGCGACGTAACCGAGACAACGGGTGTTGTAGGCTCTGACGGCACAGGAGGCACCACAACGCCTCCATCGATGCCCATCGCACGCGCCTCAACCACAAGTGTCGCCCCGTCGGAGAATGTCACCGTGCGCGGTGTCGAACCGTAGTTGTATGCCACGTGTGTCACCTTTTCGCCTTTGCGGAACGCCATTGCCACAGGATAGTCGGCAGTGACCGACGAGTCATACTGTCCGAGCACGTTCATGGGGTGCAGCCAATGGTAAGTCTGCGCCTGGGAGATGCCGAACTTAAGGTTGCGTTTCGGATTTGAGTTATAAAGCTCTATGGCTTTCTGCGGGTCGATAAACGACAGATATTCCCACATCGTGTCGTGCCATAGGTTTGGATTCACCTCATTGGAAAGGATTCCGGTGTTGGCGGCTATCTCCGACCATAGCTTGCGCACATAATCGAGATTGCTGCAAGATAGAACGATCCGCCATGTATAGGATAAAGCTCTATGCCATAAGAAGCGGCGATGTCGGCTGTCCAGAATGTTCCGTTGTCGAAATCGTTGCCGAAGACGCGCGAAACGAGGCTATATTTCCAATCCGAAGGGAAAATGCGCTCGTGCTGGTCAAACCAATACTCCTCTACCGCCGACTGCTCGGTGGCATACATATAGATGCCCAAGTCGCGGACGGCACGGTTGCCAGTCACCGAGCCCCAATGGATAAGCGACGAGTGAAACTGCATCGACTCCGACGTCGACTCCTGGTCGTTGCCCTGAGGCAGCGAAGCCACGCCATTAGCCCAGCCAGTGACCTGCCATAAGGGCTGAAATTGCGAAGATAAGGGAACATCGGATCGTTGCGGTCGCTGGTGGCGGCATCGCGCACAAGGAGGTTGACCATATCGCCCCATTGCGTTGCCCATCCCGGCGAGTACTGCTCTATAAAAGCGGCTGCGTGGATAAAGTAACCCCAATGGAAATGATGGTCGTTGATATACTCGTCCTGACCGTGGCCTGCCGGATAGCCGAACATCGTGGTCCAGTCTTTATTGTAATAGAACAGGAATGCCTTCTCTCCGCTGGTATACGTCAGCCAGTTTTCCAAACGTTGCTTCACGAGGTTGAATGCCTGATTAAAGACAGCGTTGTTGCCCGAAGCCTTTCGCCACATGGGCTGTCTGGATGAGGCGGTTCAGCAGCTGTCCGTCGTTGTAGGTGTCGGTCCAGCCTGTCAAGCCGTGGTCTGCCACCACTTCTGCCTCAAGTCTGTCGAGCTCCGCCTTT
>OKWD01000092.1_pt1 | contig 15519 bp, 17 predicted proteins | sample 1607011 | NCBI WGS metagenome assembly OKWD01 (sample SAMN04414077, study PRJEB24778) | human gut metagenome | material: faecal | host: Homo sapiens | reverse complement strand
TGGCGCATGACAATAATGAAGTGGAATAGGTCAGCATGGTGCTATTCAAACAAAATAGATATGAATGAACAACCTTAAATAGTGCAAATCTTCAATGATTTTTTGAGATGCTACGTTTGGGGTATATGTAGTATGTTTTTGACAAAATGATATGTTATTAATTACATTATAATAATTTGGCGATATGAGAAAAAATATTTTTTTTTATAGTATTCATTATTTTATGTGCAGTTTCGTGTACAGAAAAAAAATCAAATTTTATTAATACGGTTCATTTGAAAGGCCAGTTGCTTGATATGGGTAGCCAGAATGTGCGTATGAGATTTGACGGAGCAGCATCTATGCTAGGTGACAGCCGAGATATTTTGTTGAAAACGGATGCTGCCGGTTATTTTGATACTACTTTTGTACTTAAAGAGCCGACATATTATACTATCAGCCGCAACACATTGTATCTTACTCCAGGAGATGACATGACTATCAAAGTAACTCAGACAAATACAGAAGCGGAATTCTCGGGAATCGGAGCCGAAGCCAATAATTACATGAAGTTCCGTCTTTTTCCGAAAGGTGGTTCTTATCTGGAAGCCGGTGGTAACTTGCGTGGAGATTTTGTGTCCACTAAAGCGTTGGTTGACAGCTTGGCCGCTATACGTATGCATACATTGGATACGTTAAGTAATGTGTCTGATGCATTTAAAAAGCAGGAAACAGCACGGATCAAAGCGGATATTATCAATAGTTATATCTGTTATGCAAGTTATTCAAGGATGTTTGCCGAAGTGAAGAATGAAGAAGAGATGCGGGCTAAATGGAATGAGTTTAATGTTTCATTAACTCAGGATGTAACTCCGCTATATAAGGAGATTGTGAATGAAGATATGCTGAATGTAGCTGTGGTGCGCGATGTTTTGTCTTATCAGGAAGATTCTACATTGGCTTCTCTTTGGTTTAAGGATATTTCCATTCCTGCGCGTACTACGGAATTATATGCTTGTGCTAAAATAGTCGATAATCTGAGAAATGAAGCTTCAGAACAGACTGTGAACGAGGCGAAGGCATTTTTGCAAACAGTGAAGAATGCTGATTTTGCAACAGAAATTGAAGGAAAGATTGTTCAAGCTTCCAAGTTGCTTCCCGGACAACCTGCCATTGATTTTGAAATGTTGGATGTGAGGGTAATGTGAAGCATCTTGCAGATTTTAAGGGTAAGGTGATTTATATTGATTTATGGGCGACCTGGTGTGGGCCTTGCATTCAGGAATCTCCGGCATTTGAGGCTTTAGGTAAGAAATATGTGGGTAAGGATATCGTTTTTCTTCCGGTTTCTACAGATACTACAACGAAACCTTGGTTAAGGTATTTGGATGGACATAAGAAAGAATTGACTCAATATCATTCCAATGATGTTGCTTTAAAAGAAAGTTGGGCTATCATGTATATTCCTCGTTTTATTTTGATTGACAAGGATTTCAATATTGTGAATGCATACGCTCCACGTCCGTCAAGTGAAGAGATTGGTACTTTGATTGATTCTGTTCTTAATAAATAGTAAATTTATGATTTATAAAAAATATCTATTATTAGGCGTTTCTTTATGCATGTTAAATGCTTGCAATGAGTCTAAGTCTGTGTCTTTAGAGGGTAGTCTTGATGGAATCCAGGCTGATTCTATCTATTTATATCAAGTAGACAATGAGCATTATGGTAGTGTGAAACTGATTAAATCTATTGCTGTTACCGATGGTAGGTTTGCTTATCCCACTGATTCTATACAAGCCGGTCTTTATTGTTTCTCTTTGCAGAATATGGAGCGTGGAGAGTATTTACAGCAATACGCTAATTTGTTTTTGGAACCCAAATCCATGCAGCTTACCTTGGGTAAGGATAAGTATGATCAACTGAGTTTACATGCTACAGGGTCTGCATTGCAGGAGCAATACGAAGCCTTGCAAGAAGCGAAATATGTAGCAGGTAATCGTATGGTTCTCGATTCTTTGGATCATATGTTCTATGAAGCTCGTGAAAAAGGGGATCGTGAGGAAATGGAGCGTATCCGGGAGGTTTCCAGTCCTTATTATGAGAGTGCCTCGGAACAGACCCGTAAACTGATAAATGAGGAAATTGCTAAAAATAAAGGCTCATACTTCGGTTTGTATCTTTATTATACTTATCGCTTCCAAAATCATACTTTTAATACAGTTGAGGAGATTGATGAGGCACGTAACTTCATAGGCAGTTTTGATGAGGCGTCCAGGCGAAGTGGTATATATGTAAAAATGCAAGAAGGTTTGGATAAATTTGCTAGGTGTGCTACCGGTAGCGTTGCTCCTGCTATAACAGGAATTGATTTGAAAGGGAATTCTGTCAGTTTGAACGATTTCAAGGGTAAATATGTTCTAGTCGATTTCTGGTTTGCCGGTTGTAGTTGGTGTCGTAAGGAAACTCCTTATCTGTTGAAGACGTACAATGCTTTCAAAGATAAAGGATTTACTATTTATGGTGTGTCTACAGACCGTCGTGAGGAAGATTGGAAAAAGGCTATTGAAGAAGACAAGAGCTATTGGAATCAGGTTCTGTTGCAGAAAGACGACGTGAAGGATGTGTTGGAATCATATTGTATTGTCGGTTTCCCACATATAATTTTAGTAGATCCGGAAGGTAAAATTGTAGCGAAGGAGTTGCGTGGAGATGATCTTTATAATACCGTCAAAAAGTTTGTAAACGGAGCAAAATAAAGAAATGTGTTTTTTAACTCATAAAGCAGTAGGCTGGGAATGTCCGGTCTACTGTTTTTTCTTTTATGGAATATGGTTTTTTTTGAAGGAATGATATGGTTTTATTATAGGTAGTGATGTTCTGTATTGTATTTATTTTTTAAATAAATCTAATGTGTGACCTGTATTTCTTTAATGTTTTCCTTTTGAAGAACATATTGTCTGTCGGATAAGTTAAAAGTTTACCTTTGCAATATAATCAGAGGATGAGATATTGATCTATAATAAATATTATAAATAAAACGCATAGGTATTGTAAGCGTACAATACTTTTTGGTGGTCTCGTTGGATGCTTGTGTTCAGATTTAAGGCGAGGTCACCTTATTCTCGTAGAGAATTTAGATTTTAATTTGAATGATACTTGCTCGCGATGAGTAGGTATCATTTGTTTTTTAGTCTATTCTGTATGGAAATGGCTTGTAAGATTATACATAGAAGATAGAATAATTAGATCACTCTGCCGTTGAAATGGAGGATTTGAGCGGATTATTTTAATTATTGGAAGAATTGTTCTATCCTTTAAAGCATATTGCTTCTATCTTTGCCATACTGAGAAAAACATTAAATTACACTATTATGAAGAATTTTCTTATCTTATCTCTGTTGTTAGCCTTTTTGACTACGGAAGTATGTGCGCAGTGGAAACCGGCTGGTGACAAGATCAAAACACAGTGGGCAAATAAAATAAATACCTCTGCCGTATTGCCTGAATATCCACGTCCTATAATGGAACGTAATGAATGGAAGAACTTGAATGGTTTGTGGGAGTATGCTATCACCGATTTGGGAGGAAATGTTCCGGCGCATTTTGACGGGCAGATTTTGGTACCTTTTGCAGTGGAATCTTCTTTATCAGGTGTGGGACAAAGAGTCGGTGCAAAAAAGGAATTATGGTATTCCCGTTCATTTGAAGTGCCTGTTGCTTGGAAAAATAAAAATGTATTACTTCATTTCGGTGCTGTGGACTGGAAAGCAGATATTTGGGTAAATGATGTGAAGGTTGGTAGTCATACTGGTGGTTTTACTCCGTTTTCTTTTGATATCACTGCAGCGTTGTCTGGTAAGGGAAATAATAAATTAGTAGTAAAAGTTTGGGACCCTACGGATGGAAGGGTATCAGCCTAGAGGTAAACAGGTGAATAATCCGGAGGGTATTTGGTATACTCCTGTGACTGGCATTTGGCAGACTGTTTGGCTGGAACCGGTTACTGCCAGACATATTGAAGAACTTCGAATCACACCGGATATTGACCAACACTTACTGACTGTAAAAGCCCATTTGAATATGAGGGCACCTTCCGATCTGATTGAAGTAAACGTATATGACGGCAATCAGTTGGTTGCCACTGGGAAAAGTATTAATGATGAGGCTGTGGTCATACCTATGCCGGAAGATGCTAAATTATGGAGTCCTGATTTTCCCTTTTTGTATACTTTAAAGGTTATGTTGAAAAGCGATAATAAAATATTGGATCAGGTGAACAGTTATGCAGCTATGCGCAAATACTCTACGAAACGTGATGCTAATGGAATTGTACGTTTAGAACTGAATAACCAACCTTTGTTCCAGTTCGGACCATTGGATCAGGGATGGTGGCCTGATGGATTGTATACCGCTCCTACTGATGAGGCTTTAGTATATGATATACAAAAGACTAAATACTTAGGATTCAATATGATACGTAAACATATTAAAGTGGAACCGGCCCGTTGGTATACTCATTGTGATCAATTGGGAATTATTGTGTGGCAGGATATGCCTAGCGGTGATCGTAATCCGGAGTGGCAGAACCGCAAATATTTTGAAGGTACGGAAAAAAAGCGTTCGGCGGTTTCTGAGGCTTGTTACCGTAAAGAATGGAAAGAAATTATGGATTGCTTGTATTCTTATCCATGTATCGGAACATGGGTTCCGTTCAATGAGGCATGGGGGCAATTCAAGACTCCGGAAATTGCAGAATGGACTAAAGAATATGATCCGACCCGTCTGGTAAATCCTGCAAGTGGAGGTAACCATTATACTTGTGGCGATATGCTTGACTTGCATAATTATCCTGCTCCCGAAATGTATCTGTATGATGCCCAGCGAGCTAATGTTTTGGGAGAGTATGGTGGTATCGGTTGGGTAGTGAAAAATCATATTTGGGAACCGGATCGTAACTGGGGATATATACAGTTTAATTCTTCCAAAGAAGTAACTGATGAGTATATAAAATATACAGATATGCTTTATGACCTGATAATCAGGGGATTCTCGGCGGCTGTTTATACTCAGACTACGGATGTGGAGGTGGAAGTGAACGGACTGATGACTTATGATCGTAAGGTGATTAAAGTAGATGAAAAACGAGTGAGAGAAGCCAACGCACGTATCTGTAAATCATTAAAGTAAGGAATATGAATAAGCTGTTCTTTTGGGTATGTGCAGTCCTTATGACTGCATGTGCTTCTTATAAAAATGATGAGGTCTTGACTGAATCCGGTTTAAGTAACAGTCGTTTTTCAAACGGAGATAAATGGTGAGAAAACTGATCTGTTTGTATTGAAGAATAAAAATAAGATGGAAGTTTGTATCACCAACTATGGCGGTCGTATTGTTTCTGTTATGGTTCCTGATAAAGATGGAATAATGAGGGATGTAGTATTGGGTTTTGATTCCATACAGGACTATATCAAATATCCGTCGGATTTTGGAGCAAGTATAGGGCGTTATGCCAACCGTATAAATCAGGGACGTTTTTCATTGGATGGGATAGTATACCAATTGCCTCGAAACAATTACGGACATTGTTTGCATGGAGGTCCTCAAGGATTTCAATATCGTATTTATAGAGGTATTCAAGTGAGTGACAGAGAGGTGAAACTGACTTACTTGTCTAAAAATGGTGAAGAGGGTTTTCCTGGAAATTTGAATTGTACTATTATAATGAAATTGACGGACGATAATGCTATTGATATTCAGTATGAAGCAGAAACGGATAAACCGACTGTTGTAAACATGACTAATCATTCTTATTTTAATTTAGATGGAGATCCGTCAAAAGATAATTCTGATTATTTATTGACTTTGAACGCGGATTATTATACTCCTGTTGACAGTACTTTTATGACGACTGGAGAAATTGTTCCGGTTGAGGGTACTCCTATGGATTTCAGACTTCCTGCTGTCATTGGAACTCGTATTAATCAAGATTTTGAACAATTAAGATATGGGAATGGCATTGATCATAATTGGGTATTGAATACTAAGGGGGATATTCATCAAGTTTGTGCCACATTGGAGTCACCTGTTACGGGGATTGTACTCAATGTTTATACTGACGAGCCGGGTATTCAGGTTTATTGTGGTAATTTTCTAGATGGGACATTGACGGGTAAAAAAAATACAATATATAATTTTCGGGCCTCTGTGTGCTTGGAAACGCAAAAATATCCCGATACACCTAATAAGGCAGACTGGCCTACGGCAGTAGTGAGACCAGGAGAAAAATATCAAAGTCATTGTATTTACAAGTTTTCGGTACATAAATAATGTATGTTAAGGTAGAAGGAATTGTGGAATATAACATTTGGGATAAATAAGATTCAGAGAGGAAGAGTCCTGAAAGAAGCGGTGAGAGTAAACACTGGTTCTTTTGGGACTTTTTCCGGATAATTATTGATATGGAGAATTTAATCTTTAATTTTGTACTCTCTAAACTAAATTGATATACTATGAAAAGAATATTCATAATAGGACTTCTTTTTTTATATGCATTTACTCTTTACTCTCAAAGTAATATCCGATATTATTTCAAAACATTGGATATTCAAGACGGACTCTCGCAAAACACGGTGAACGCTATTTTGCAAGATAAACAAGGTTTCATGTGGTTTGGAACAAAAAGATGGTTTGAATCGTTTTGATGGCCTGAGTTTTCGTATTTTCAAAAAAGAGAATTCTGCTTTAGGAAATAATTTTATCACTGCACTTCATGAGGATAAAGAAGGAAATATTTGGGTTGGAACAGATGCAGGCGTTTTATGTGTATAATCCTTTATTAGAAGACTTTACAGTATTTGATAGAGTTAGTGACACAGGTGATATGATTAGTCGTGCTGTGACTCGTATTGAAAGTGATGAAGATAGTGATATATGGATTTCCGTGGATTATCAAGGATTGTTTCATTTTGATCGTGTGCAAGATCGGTTAATTAATTGTCTGCATAGAGATAAGCGTAAGAACCAATTGGCCAATGTTACGCGTTTTTTGGTTTGAGGAAAAACTATGTTGGGTCAGTTTATATGACGACAACCTATATTATACAAAAGATAATTTTAAGACATTGTTTCCCTTTCAGGATTCTGAAGGAAAAGAGCCTTTTAAAGATTGATATCATTAATACTTGGATTATGGGTCCCCATAATTGTTGGTATATCGGTTCTTCTAATGGTTTGACTGAAATTAATCTGACAACAGGGCGGGTAAGGCGTTTGTTGAATTATTATGTGCGTGATTTAGGCTTTAAATCGGATAAGGAATTATGGGTAGGTACGGAGTCGGGCTATATATTTATGATTTGGAAAAAGGTGAAATAGCTCATCTCACTGTTTCAAACGGGAATGATTCTTATGCTTTAGCCGATAATGCTATTTATTCTATATGCCGTGATAATGAGGGAGGAATGTGGATCGGATCGTTATTTTGGCGGGGTCAATTACTATCCGCGTCAATTGGAACTTATTTGAAAAATTCTACCCTCGTGATGATATTAAAAATTTTGGGCGTAGGGTACGTGAGTTCTGTGAAAGTAATGATGGTACTGTTTGGATTGGTACTGAAGATAAGGGATTATTTCATTTTTATCCGGAAAGTGGAAAGATTGAAAAATTCTCACATCCTGCTATTTATCAAAATGTTCATGGTTTATGTTTGGACGGTGATGATTTGTGGGTAGGCACTTTTTCCGGAGGTTTAAGCCGTATTGATTTGCTTACGAAGCAAAGTAAAGACACTATCAAAAAAGATATAAGCCCAAATTCTTTGGATGCCAATAATGTATTCTCTATTTGTAAAACTACATCTGGTGACTTATGGATTGGCACTACATCTGGATTGCTGCGATATAATCGTGATACAGATGACTTTACTAGGATGCCGGAACTAGCTAATATGTTTGTTTATAAAATATTGGAGGATTTTAGTGGGAATTTGTGGCTGGCAACTTATTCTAACGGTGTTTTTCGTTATGATGTGAATAAGAAAGAATGGAAGAATTTTATTTTTCACAAGAACGATTCCACTTCATTACCTTATGATAAAGTAATCAGTATTTGTGAAGATAGTCGTAAGCGGTTATGGTTTATGACACAAGGGGCGGGTTTTGCCGTTTTAATCCGGAAAATGAAAGCTTTACTCGTTTTGATATGTCGAAAGGTTTTCCTAGTAATATCATTTATCGGATGGTAGAGGATAATCGGGGGAATTTATGGTTGACAACTAATAATGGTTTGGTTTGTTTCAATCCGGAAACAGATGATAAACGAGTTTATACTACAGCAAACGGATTGCTAAGTAACCAGTTTAATTATCAGTCTGGGTATAAAGATAAGATGGGACGTATCTATTTAGGTAGTATAAATGGTTTTATCACTTTTGATCCATCTACTTTTGTAGAAAATACTTTTGTTCCACCAGTTGTCATTACAGATTTCTTCTTATTCAATAAACGAATGCAGATCGGCAGTAAGGATTCTCCATTGAAAGAAAGCATCGTCTTTTCTGATGAGGTCGAGTTAGAATCTGATCAAAATTCTTTTTCATTGCATGCGGCGGCATTAGGTTATCAGGCACCGGAAATGAATCAATTGGTTTATAAAATGGAAGGATTTGATAAAGAGTGGTATAATGTAGGGCGGAATTCGGTAATCAATTATTCCAATTTACCATATGGAACTTATATTTTCCATTTAAGAGGATCGAATAGTGACGGAAAATGGAATGAAAAAGAGCGTATATTGAAGATTCATATTTTACCTCCGTTTTATTTATCAGGGTGGGCCTATTTTATTTATTTGCTATTAGGAATTCTGTCTGTGGTAGGTATCATTTATTATTTCCGGAAAAGGAATGAGCAGAAACACCAACAGGCCATGGAGAAATTCGAACGGGAAAAGGAACGCGAACTCTATACTGCAAAAATAGATTTCTTTACGAATGTGGCGCATGAGATTCGTACTCCTTTGACATTAATCAAAAGTCCGCTTGAAAATGTGCTTGTTTCTCCGAATGTATCTGCAGATATCCGTGATGATTTGGAAATAATGAATCTGAATACTACCCGTTTACTGGATTTGGTTAATCAGTTACTTGATTTCAGAAAGACTGAAACACGTGGGTTTCAACTGAATTTTGTAGAGTGTAATATTTCGGATATATTACAGCAGATTTATATGCGGTTTACTCCATTGGCACGGCAAAAGAAATTGGAATTTGTTATTGAATGTTCGGAATCTATCTATGCGTCGATAGATCGTGAGGCGTTGACTAAGATAATTAGTAATCTGTTTACTAATGCCATTAAATATTCTGAAACTTATATTCATGTCCGGTTGTGGATGGAGGATACTTGTTGGTTCTTGTCTGTCTGTAACGATGGCAATGTAATTCCTATGGAAATGCGTGAAGAGATTTTTAAGCCTTTCATACAGTATAAGGACGGATTTTCCCGTAAGGTTTCGGGTACGGGAATTGGTTTGGCATTGGCAAGATCTTTAGCTGAGTTGCATGAAGGGAACTTAATTATGGATGATTCACAAAAGCAGAATTGTTTTATTCTTTCATTGCCAGTAAAGCATGAACATACTATTGCCATTTCGAAGAGTGAGATTAAGTTGAAAGAGGATCCGAAAGAAGAGGATCCGGGACAATTGCAACAGAAGCCGCGTTACACTGTATTGATTGTGGAGGATAATGTTGAAATGTTGGCTTTTGTTGTCAGACAATTGTCACCTGTTTATCAAATATTGACTGCAACTAACGGAGTGGAGGCCTTAAAGGTGTTGGAGGGGCATACAGTGAACTTAATAGTATCGGATATAATGATGCCCGAAATGGATGGGTTGGAATTATGTGACCGTATAAAATCAGACTTGGATTACAGTCATATTCCCATTGTACTGTTGACGGCTAAGACCACTTTACAATCAAAAATAGATGGTTTGAAATCTGGAGCGGATGCTTATATTGAAAAGCCGTTTTCTTGTGGAGTATTTGAAAGTGTCTGTTGCCAATTTATTAAGTAATCTATGAAAAGCTGACAATGCGGCTTTTGCACATTCACCGTTTATACAGACCAATCTATGGCTATGACGAAAGCGGATGAAACTTTTTTGAAAACCTTGAATGAAGTGATTGTTGCCAATATGCAAAATCCGGACTTCTGTCTGGACGATATGGCGAGTTTGCTCAATATGAGCCGTTCCAGTTTGAACCGCAAAATAAAAGGAGTGTTGGACATGACCCCTAATGACTATATCCGTTTAGAGAGATTGAAAAAAGCTGCTCAATTATTAAGGGAAGGAGAATGTAAGGTAAATGAAGTATGTTATATGGTTGGCTTCAATACTCCTTCTTATTTTACTAAATGTTTTCAGAAGCAATTTGGTATTTTACCAAAAGATTTTGTGAAATGATTTTTTTCGGCGCATGAAATAGAATAATAGAACTAATCGCCCTCAGGAACTATTCTGAGGGCGATTTTTGAATGTATTATTCTATTAATTGGTTGAATAGTTCTAGCACATTCGGGGAGTTTGGAATACATTTGCATCACAAAAAGTTGAGAATATGATTCATGTAATACTGTGAAAAAAGAAATGCCTATGACATAACAAGAATGTGACCTTTAAATTCTATCTGTTGTATGTATATTTATGATACATACTTGTGATTAATTAAAAAGCGGAACTGAAATCTCCGCACAATTTTACAAATCTAATTCTATAAAAAATGATTAAAAAATTATTAGTCTTCTTTCTGACTATTTTTACGATGACTGCTTATGCGCAGAACGTAACAATGACCGGAACCGTAGTAGACACAGACAACTTGCCTTTAATTGGTGTGAATGTGGTTATTAAGGGTACTTCTACCGGTACTACTACTGATTTGGATGGTAAGTTTACTCTTACTGGAGAAAATGGACAAACATTGGTTTTCTCATATATAGGGATGACCCTCCAAGAGATTGTTTACAAGGGAAAACCTTTGCACGTGATAATGAAGGATGATTCCAAGGCTTTGGAAGAGGTGGTTATAATTGGTTATCAGACTGTGAAGAAATCTGATCTGACGGGTGCAGTAGCAGTAGTTGATACCAAAGAGATGAAAAAAAGCTCAGCTGGAACACTTGTCAGTCAGATGCAGGGGCTTGCTACAGGTGTAAACGTTCGTAGTAGTGGTAGAGCAGGTGAGGATGCTTCTATTCAAATTCGTGGTGTGGGTTCATTAAGTAATAATGCTCCGTTGTGGGTGGTCGATGGGATGATACTGATCCGGGAGTTGACTTTAATCCGGCTGACGTTGAATCTATTCAGATCTTGAAAGATGCTTCCGCTGCCGCTATATATGGTTCTCGTGCTGCTAATGGGGTGATTATTGTTACTACTAAGAAAGGGGTGAGTGGTCCTATGAAGGTGAATGTGAGTGTGAAAGAAACATTGGAGTGGAGTCCGAAGTTTGATTTGATGAATGCGGCAGAGTACATTAAATATAATGATATAGCTTATAAAGAAGCGATAAAAGATGGTATAGCCTCCATAACAACAACTCAGAAGCATTCCGAATATGATACCAATTGGCAGGATGAGGTATTGAAGACAGCTTTGGTACAGGATTATAATGTATCTTTATCCGGTGGTGGAGATTCGGGTAGTTATTTTGTTTCAGCTGGTTACTATAATAATGATGGTGTATCTTATGGAAATACGTTTGATCGTTATAGTTTCCGTGTTAACACACAGGGGAAAAAAGGTTGGTTTTCATTCGGTGAGAACTTGGCCTACTCATTAACTAATACAGATCCGAACCAGACAAATACTTATAATGACTTTTTACGTATGATGCCTACTATTCCGGTTTATGATGAGAATAATCCAGGTGGTTATGGATATGGAGATGCGGCTAAATATAATACTTTCGGTGTAAATCCCATTGCACGTGAAAATTTGGAAAAACGCCATATGAGACAAAATCGTCTGAATGGTTCATTGTGGTTGGAGTTCAAACCTTTCGAGTTTCTTTCTTATAAGTTCAATGGGGGCGTTGACTTGTATTTCTATGAAAATTCATGGTTTCGTGGTGAAGGTAATTGGCAACAAAATCAGGAACATCGTGATCCGGAGAGCCAGAAAGCACGTGATAATACTTATAATATGCTGATTGAGCACACGTTGAATTTTAACAAGGATTTTGGAAAACATCATGTCGATGCAGTATTAGGTACTACTTACCAACATCATGAGTGGGAGGGGTTATGGGCTTCCCGTCTTAATTTTCCTATGTTAGGTAATGGTGATTATCTGACAGTGTTAAATGCTGGACAAAGTAACCAACAGAATACTAATAGTATTAGTGAGAATGCCATGATCTCTTATTTGGGACGTGTTAATTATATTTATGATGACAAATATTATCTGACAGCTACTTTCCGTCGGGATGGTACTTCTCGTTTAGCTAAGGAAAATCGCTGGGGTAATTTTCCTTCTGTTTCTGCTGCCTGGAGAATTTCTAAGGAAAGTTTCTTTAAGGTACCTTGGATTGATGATTTGAAGATCAGGGGAAATTGGGGGCGTTTGGGTAATGCTTCTATCGGTAGTAGTTGGATTATGTTGGTACTATTAATCAAAGCATTGTGACGGTATTTGGTGGAGCTATTGTACCTGGAGCCACTCAAGTAAAATTAGTGAATACCAATCTTGTTTGGGAAACCAAAGAAACCGTAAATATTGGTTTTGACGCTAGTTTTCTCAATTCACGTTTGACTTTCAGTGCCGAGTATTATCATTCAAAGACTAAGGATGTTTTGACGGAAATGCCTATTGCCATCTCTACCGGTAATCAAGAAGGGGCACCTAAAGCAAATGCGGCTAGTTTGCGCAATCGTGGATTTGAATTGAGCTTGGGGTGGAAAGATCAAGTTTCAGATTTCAAATATGGTGCATTGTTGAATATTACAACTTTGAGTAATAAAGTATTAAGTTTAGGATATGAAAAACCTTTTATTGATTCAGGTCAGGCAAGAACGAGGTTGAATGGTCCGTTGGCAGAATTTTTTTTGTATAAAACCGATGGGATTTTTAAAACACAAGAACAAATAGATAATTATGTAACTCCTGATGGCGAACCTATTATGATTTCCGGGAAACGTCCGCAATTAGGTGATGTGAAATATATTGATACGGATAATAATGGACAGATTACGGCGGATGACCGTCAATTTTGCGGAAGTCCGTGGGCAAAGATGCAAATGTCATTGGTCTTGAATGCTGAATGGAAAGACTTTGATTTCAGTATGATGTGGAATGGGCAATTTGGTAATAAAATTTATAATGTATCCAAATGGCAAGGACGTTTGTTCTCGGACAATTCCAATTATCTTCGCTTCAAGAAGGGAGAAGAACCTTATCAGGTAAATCAGAATTCTGATACGCCACGTATAATTTATGGTGACCAACGTAATTCATGGGATGCGGATCGTTTCCTTGAAAACGGTTCTTATTTCAGACTGAAAAATATTTCTATCGGATACAATCTTAAAAAGGAATGGTTGAAGAATTTGGGTATTGACAAACTTCGTTTATATGCTACCGGTAGTAATCTGCTCACTTTTACAGGCTATTCCGGGCTTGATCCTGATTTTATAAACACTAATATTTGGAATAGTGGAACGGATAGTTTTTCATATCCTAATACTCGTTCTGTTATGTTTGGCTTGGATTTGACCTTTTAACTTATAAATTAGTATACTGATATGAAGAAAATATATAGATTTTTATTTGCTGGTGTCTTGGCTTTGTGTGCTACCGGATGCAGCTCAAGTTTATTGGATATAGAAAATCCGAATGAAGTAACCAATACTACTTTTTGGAAATCGGCGGATGATGCAAAAGCTGGAGTAAATGCTTGTTACAGTTTCTTATATAAAGAAGGGACTTGGATGCGTTGGTTGTCTTTTCGTTACGATCTGTCATCAGATGAAGGATGGAGTTCGTCTCCTTGGATAGAATTAGGTGACTGGACGCGTTTTTTCTTTATAATAATTATGATTTCTATGAGGGTAATAAGGTACATTGGGAGCATTTTTATGTAGGGATCTTTCGTTGTAATCAGGTTTTGGCTAATGTGCCTGCGATTGAAATGGATGAGGTTCAAAAGAACCAACTTTTAGCACAGGCTTCCTTTTTACGTGCTCTGTGGTATTTTCAGATAAATCTTTTGTGGGAGAAAGGGACATTAGTTCTTGAACCTCAAAATGCTGATTACATACCTAAGGACGCTTCAGAACAGGAAATTTGGGATCAGATAGAAAAGACCTTAACGTATCCAGCCACTCCTGTCCGCCACGATATGCAGCCTCGCAGGCTACCGCTCCCAACGCATTCGGCTCATCGTATCCGGTCTTGTCGATTTCCTTCTGGAATGCTTCCCGCAATGTCTCATTTGAGATAAAAATATTGGAAATCTGTAAGCCTGCCAGATTGAAGGTCTTACTGGGTGCGGTGCAGGTCACGGTGAACTCCGCAAAACGGGGATCCACATTGGCAAACACCGTATGCTCAAATCCGGGATATACAAAATCATTGTGGATTTCATCACTGACTACGATCACATGATGGCGCAGGCAGATCTCTCCCAGATACTGCAGTTCCTCTCTGGTCCATACTCTTCCCACCGGATTGTGAGGATTGCACAGGATAAACAGTTTTATATTCTCCTGCACGATCTTGCGCTCGAAGTCTTCATAATCTATGCTGTACTGCGACTTTCCTTCAGTTACCCTTTTTTCGTATACCAATGTATTATCAATCACCCTACGGTCATTGTCCCTAATGATATTGGTAAAGGGATAATACACCGGATTTTGGATCAAGACCGCATCTCCCGGCTTTGTGAAAGCTTTTACCGCTGCACCCAGTGCAAATACCACACCGGGGGTCTTCATGATCCACTCTCTCTTCGTCTTCCAATTATGGTTTTTTTCCATCCAATTGGTTATGGCATTATAATAAGCATCCTTAGGCTGGGTGTATCCGTAGATTCCATGATCTACCGCCGCGTGAAGGCTTTTCGTAATCTCCTCCGATACTGTAAAGTCCATGTCTGCGACCCACAGTGGCAGCACATCCGCAGGCTTGCCTCTCTCCACGGCATAGTCGTACTTCAGGCAGTTCGTTCCCTTACGATTTATAATTTTATCAAAGTTGTATGTAGCCATACGAGTCCTCTTACCTTTCGACAACCTGCAAGCTTTCTGCCTGTGGCCCCAAGTTGCAGGTTAAATTTTTCTGTCAATCGTACCTATTCTACCAGGACCTTCTGCACGTCCTGACTCGTTGCGTCTGTTGTGGGACTTCCGTGAAACTTTCCGCGGAACTGGCTAAATTACTATGTATACCAATCAACCCCTCTCAGGCAAAGGCCTGCTCCAGGTCTGCCAGCAGGTCATCAATATTCTCAATACCAACAGACATTCTCAAAGC
>OKWD01000090.1_pt1 | contig 15666 bp, 14 predicted proteins | sample 1607011 | NCBI WGS metagenome assembly OKWD01 (sample SAMN04414077, study PRJEB24778) | human gut metagenome | material: faecal | host: Homo sapiens | reverse complement strand
ACCCAGCGCTGGTGGAAACCAACGCCGTGCGCTGCCCCGACCCCGAAACGGCGGCAAGGATGTACGACCTCATCGACAAGGTGAGACGCGAAGGCGACACCATAGGCGGCACGGTGACCTGTGTGGTCAAAGGAGTACCGACAGGACTCGGCGAACCCGTGTTTGACAAGCTGCATGCCCGACTGGCATACGCCATGATGGGCATAAACGCCGCCAAAGGCTTTGAGTATGGAATGGGATTCGACGGTGTTGGCAACCGGGGAAGCATGATGAACGACGCGTTCACTTCCGACAATGGGAAATCCACACATCGACCAATCATTCAGGCGGCATACAAGGCGGAATTTCAAACGGCGAGGACATATATTTCCGCGTGGCGTTCAAGCCCGTGGCAACGCTGCTGCGCGACGTCGACACGGTCGATGCCTCGGGCAACCCCACCGTGCTTAAAGCCAAAGGACGCCACGACCCGTGCGTGCTGCCGCGCGCTGTGCCTATCGTGGAGGCCATGGCTGCAATGACTGTGCTCGACATGTATCTGCTCAACAAAACCACCCGTCTGTAATGCACAAGCCATACCGCGACTTCGCCGACTTCCTCCACGAGCGTTTCCCCGACTTCAAGGTGCAGAAGATTGCCATCAACGCTGGCTTCACCTGTCCAAACCGCGACGGCTCAAAAGGCACCGGCGGATGCACATACTGCAACAACCAGACGTTCAACCCCGAATACTGCCGCCCGTCGCTGTCGGTGGGAGAACAGATTGAGAAAGGGCGCACGTTCTTCGGAAAGAAATATCCCGACATGAAGTATCTGGCTTATTTTCAAGCCTATACCAACACCTACGGCGAACTTAGCCATCTTGTAGACCTCTACGAGGAGGCAGTGGCTTGCCCCGACGTGGTGGGACTGATCATAGGCACCCGACCAGACTGCATGCCCGACACTCTGCTGCAATATCTCGCATCGCTTTCGCAACGCACATTCGTGATGGTGGAATACGGAGCCGAGACCGCCAGCAACCACACTCTCGACGCATCAACCGCGGACACTCGTGGGAGGACACCGTCGACGCCGTAAACCGCACACACGCAGCCGGAATAGCCTGCGGACTGCACCTCATCCTCGGACTGCCGGGAGAGTCGGAAGCCGACATGCTCCATACCGTAGACCAAGTGTCGGCTCTGCCAATCGACACCGTCAAGCTCCACCAGCTGCAGATTATCCGCGGCACGCGCCTTGCCCGTCAAGTGGCGGCAGGCGAAATCAGCGTGGCACGATGGTCGGCAGACGAGTATATATCACTGTGTGTCAAGATCGTGAAGCGCATGCGCAGCGACATCGCCATTGAGCGATTCGTGTCGCAGTCGCCCGAAAACCTGCTTATCTCGCCGCGCTGGGGGCTGAAAACTACCAGTCACCAACCTGCTCCACAACGCTCTGAGAAGCAACGACAAAAAATGCTGACAATTTTATCGGTTATTTGGAATTATTCTGAATAATAATTTTTACCTTTGCACCCGTAAAAACAGAAGATAAAGACATTATGAGGCTATCAGACATAAAGACTGGCGAAAGTTGCGTGATTGTCAAAATTTTGGGTCACGGATCGTTTCGCAAGCGTATGATGGAGATGGGATTTGTCAGAGGCAAGAAAATCCTCGTTGAGCAGAACGCTCCGCTGCGCGACCCTATAAAATACCGAATCCTCGACTACGAAATATCGCTACGACGCGCCGAGGCAAACCTGATTGAGGTGGTGCGCGAGCAACAAGCCGCCGACGTGCCCAATGAAGACATCGCAATCATCAAGGAAGACGACTGCGGATTTATAAACAAATTCGACACCGAACGCCACACCATCAACGTGGCACTCATCGGAAACCCTAACTGCGGAAAGACTTCGCTGTTCAACATCGCCTCAGGAGCAAAGGAGCACGTAGGAAACTACAGCGGTGTCACCGTCGACGCAAAAAGCGGGCGAATGGAGTACAACGGCTACTCGTTCAACATCATCGACCTGCCCGGCACCTACTCTCTGTCGGCATATTCCCCCGAAGAACTCTATGTGCGGCGCTACCTCCACGACGAGGTGCCCGACGTGATTATCAATGTGGTCGACTCATCCAACCTTGAGCGCAACCTGTATCTGACCACCGAGCTCATCGACATGGACCGCAGCATGGTGATTGCCCTCAACATGTTCGACGAGCTGGAACGAAGCAAGGTGACGTTCGACTACGAATCGCTGGAGAGGATGATCGGAGTGCCTATGGTGCCGACCGTGTCAAAAAGCGGAAAAGGCGTAAACGAACTGTTTGACACGATTATAAGCGTCTACGAAGGACGCAACGACGTGGTACGCCACGTGCATATCGGATTCAAGAAAGACATCGAGGACGCAATAAAGCAAATCCAGTCGCAGCTCAAGAGCGAGGCAGACCTCGATATGCGGTTCTCCGCTCGCTACCTGTCGATAAAACTGCTTGAGGGCGACAAGGAGTGGTGACTATGCTGTCGTCACTGCCCCACTACGCTGAATCAAGGCGCTGCGCGACTCACTGGTGGCAGAAATCGAGAAATCGCACGAAGAGGATATGGCAACAGTGATAGCCAACTCAAAATACGGATTCGTGTCGGGCGCGCTCCGCGAAACGCTCCACACCGAGGACAAGGAAGAGGCCAAAACCACGGCAATGATTGACGCCGTTGTGACAAGCAGGCTGTTCGGATTTCCGATTTTCATATTCATAATGTGGCTGATGTTCTGGGCCACTTTCACCATCGGACAATACCCTATGGACTGGATAGACGCCGGCGTGGGGTTGATTGGCGACCTCATCAGCACATACATGCCCGACGGTCCTGTAAAGGATATGCTCATCGACGGCGTAATCGGCGGTGTGGGCGGTGTGATAGTGTTCCTGCCCAACATCCTCATCCTCTACGCCTTCATCTCGTTTATGGAAGACTCCGGATATATGGCGCGAGCCGCCTTCATAATGGACAAAATAATGCATAAGATAGGACTCCACGGAAAATCGTTCATCCCGCTGGTGATGGGATTCGGATGCAACGTGCCGGCAATCATTGCCACACGCACCATCGAGAGCCACTCGAGCCGTCTGATTACGATACTCATCGACCCGTTCATGTCTGCGGCGCGCGTCTGCCCATCTATCTGCTGCTCATCGGCGTGTTCTTCCCCAACCATGCCAGCCTGGCACTGCTCAGCCTGTATGCGCTCGGCATAATCGTGGCGGTGGTCACCGCAAGACTGCTGCGCAAATTCCACTACAAGAAGGATGAGACACCGTTGTGATGGAACTGCCGCCCTACCGCATCCCGACCATGAGGCCACGATGCGCCACATGTGGGCCAAAGGACAGCAGTATCTGAAAAAGATGGGAGGCATCATCCTCGTGGCGAGTCTCATCATCTGGATGCTCAGCTATTTTCCACGCCCAACGGAGGAACAGGAAGCGACTGCGCGCACGGAAATGATTCAGGATGGCAACACCAACGTGACTCCGGGAAACGTAACAAAAGTGGCGACCACCGAGAATTCGTGTCTCGCACGCCTCGGCAAACTGGTGCAGCCAGTGTTTGAACCGCTTGGCTTCAACTGGAAAATGACCGTGTCGCTGATTTCGGGAACAGTGGCAAAGAAACCGTTGTCTCTACACTCGGCGTGCTCTACAGCGGCGACTCCGAAAACGAGGCGGCTCTCGCAGAACGCATACAGAAGCCGAACCCGAAAACCGGAGTGCCCGACTTCACCCCTCTTGTCGCGGCTTGCTTCATGATTTTTGTGCTCATCTACGTGCCGTGCATCGCCACAATCACAGCCATTGTGCGCGAAACGGGAAGCTGGCGCTACGGAGCGTTCACCCTGGTCTACAACACATTTGTGGCATGGTTGATTGCCTTCGCCGTCTATCAGATAGGAACATTATTCATGTAGCATGGCACAGCAACGCAACAACGCCATCTCCATAGCCAAAGCTTTGCCATCATCTTCGTGGTGATGGCCCACGCCGACATGCCCGGCATGCTCAACCGCGCCATCTACCTGTTTCACATGCCTCTGTTTTTCATCACCGCTGGCTATTTCTTCAAGCACGAGACGGTGGAAAACCCATGGCCGTTTATCGTGAAGCGCTTCAAGGGTCTTTACGTGCCTTTCGTGAAATGGAGCATCTTCTTTCTGCTCATCCACAACTTGCTGTTCAAGATAGGCATTCTCAACGAGGTCTACGGCAACTGGACTGGCGGCACCACACATCCCTACTCCATCCACCAATTCTGGCAGCGGCTCACCAACATAGTGTTCTCTATGGGAGGCTACGATGAGTTTCTCGCCGGAGCGTTCTGGTTTTTCCGCGGACTGCTCGTGGCAAGCATCGCCTTCGTGGTGCTCTACTATATGCTCAACAACGTGAAGCGGCTGCGCGGACGCACAGTGGCGATTCCATTGGTGATTTTCTTCATCGCTCTTGGCTTTGCATTGTTCAAAGCGAGCGAAGGAGTAAAGATTGTCACACTCGTGCAGGGTGGCTACCGCGACACGATGGGCGTGTTGTTTTTCAGCATCGGCGTGCTGTACCGCAAATATGAGCAACGCATCGGACACCGCCTGTGGCTCGCCGCTGCCGGAGCGGCTGTCGTGCTTGCCGGATCATGGCTGGAATGCCGTGGCATGAGCCTGTCGGTGCGCATCCGCGACGTGCTGTCGCTGCCAGTGACGGGAGTCGCCGGATGGCTGATGACCTACAACATTTCTTACCACCTGTCGCACCTCAAGGGACGCATAATCCAGTTTTTGGAGTACTGCGGCGAGCACACTCTCTACATCTTCATCTGGCACGTGTCGGCATACAAGGTGGTCAGCCTGCTGAAAATATGGTGGTACGGACTCGACCCACGGCAGATCGGGTGCCACATGGTGATTCACGACTATGCGCAGACCGACTGCTTCTGGATTCTGTACACCATTGCCGGCGTAGGCATTCCGCTGTCGGGATACTGGCTTTACAGCCGCATCCGGCAGCAACGCCGTTTTTTTTAATTTGATAAAGAAATATCAATGCAAAGAAGCGTGTAAGCATATATACATTGATGTCATACGTTTTACATTTTTTATCGATAGATCATATAAACGTATGACATATAGGAATACATTTTTGTTCATCCCGAGGAATGACATTCAAGGAGACTCATTCTTCGAGATTTTTTTGTTTTCATCCTTTAGCATAAAAGAAAATGAGCCGTTCCTTGGAGGCTTTGCGCCTCCAGCCACTGGGCGAACCTCCGCAGTGTTTTCAATGGTGTTAGATTTATTCTTGCCAAAACATTGTGTCCATAAAGACACAGCAAGGTATGTTTTGAGTAACTTAAAACCTTTCGAGTTACTCTCGAAAGTACTTGCCTGTCGGGGGATACTTCTCCAAAGTCGAGTATCTGGCCAAACCTATCGTAAATAAAGAACTGCATATATGATGATAACATGATTTACTGACATATAGATTTGTTGTCGTTAATATATGCATGTCATATGATAAAACGTTTTACATGGATAGAGCAGAAAGAGACCTGCATCTCTTTCTACTCTTATTCCTATGAACCTTTATAGGCATTTTACCAAGTAATAACCTTATCTACGATTTCTTGTTGCTCCAAACTACTTCTTCGCAGATAGATACGTGTCGTTTCGATGCTTTCATGCCCCATAAGGTCTGCAAGCAGGGCAATGTCGTTGAACTTCTCCAAGAAATTCTTGGCATAACGATGGCGGAACGAGTGAGGGTACACCACTTTTTCATTCAAGCCATACTTCACCGCATAGTTCTTCAACTGCTGTGATATACCTCTTGTCGTGATGCGCATGCCAAAGCGATTGAGAAAGAGATAGCCACTTGTACGGTTGAGTGTCTGCAACCACTTTTCGGTTTCGGAGCGCAATGTCTTGGGGATATAGATACGGCGTATCTTGCCACCCTTGGTGTAGATGTCGTAATAGCCTACTTGCACGTGCTCAACCTTGATTTGCACAAGTTCGCTCACTCTGGCACCAGTCGCAGCCAAGAAACGCACCACAAAGTACCACTCCAAGTTGTCTTCCTTCTTCAACTTGTTCTTCAAGAAGGTGTAGTCGGCATTGCTGATGACATTCTCCAAGTACGAACGCTGCTGTACCTTGACCGACTTCAAGCGGAGCTTAGTCTTGCCGACAAATACAAGGTACTTGTTCAACGCCTGAATACGGAGGTTCACCGTCTTTGGTTTGTAAGTCTCAATCAAGTAGGTCTTGTAAACCAACAAGTTTCTCTTGTTCAACTCTTTGTGTCGAGAGCCAAACTCCTTTACGGCATACAGATATGCCGAAATCGTGTTCTTAGCCATATTGCCTTGGCTTAGGAACTCTTCAAATTTGTCTAATTCCATTTCTATTCGTTTATTAGTGAAACATTAAGTTGTCCATATAAATAGGCCTGGATTTGTTCTATGAGTTCCTATTATGAGAAGATGCTTGCTACGGGGGAGGTGAAGTGCATTGATGAGGAGGTGCCGTTTGAGATACCAAAGGGATGGGAATGGGAGCGTTTTGGCAATATAATGATAAATAAGGATAGTGAAAGGGTTCCACTTTCTGTAGCTCAGCGTCAACAGCTAAAGAAAACTTACGATTATTATGGGGCTTCTGGTGTTATCGACAAAGTTGACAAATATCTTTTTGATAAGGATTTATTGCTAATTGGGGAAGATGGAGCAAATCTAATCAATAGAAGTACCCCCATTGCTTTTATAGCAAAAGGCAAGTATTGGGTGAACAATCACGCCCATGTGCTTGATGTTTGCAGTGGAATGGCACTTTCTTATGTAGCTCTATTTATAAATGCTATATCACTTGTCGATTATGTAACAGGTACAGCTCAACCGAAAATGAATCAAGAAAAGATGAATTCCATTTTATTGGCAATACCACCTGTAAAAGAACAGCACAGGATATTGGAGAAAATGTCAATGGTTGACGCTTTTGTTGATAAGTATGCTTCTTTGCAGACAAAATTGGATTCTTTAGATAATTCTGTTTACGAACTTCTTAGGAAGTCTATTCTTCAAGAGGCTATTCAAGGCAAACTCGTTCCGCAAATAGCAGAAGAAGGTACAGCACGCGAACTGCTTGAACAAATAAAGACAGAGAAGCAGAAACTCGTGAAAGAAGGCAAGCTAAAGAAGTCTGCCCTCAATGATTCTGCTATCTTCCGTGGTGACGATAACAAGTATTATGAGCAGATAGGTGAAAATTACAATGATATAACAGATGAGATTCTATTCGATTTGCCATACAATTGGTGTTGGTGCAGATTTTCCAATATCGTATCTATGACTATTGGAAAAACGCCAGCAAGAGGTGAACAGACATATTGGATAAATGGCAAATATAATTGGGTTTCAATATCTGATATGGTTGACGGTGGCACAATATCTACTACAAAAGAAAAGGTTTCAGATTTGGCAGTCAAAGAAATTTTCTCTGCTCCAATCAGTGAAAAGGGAAGTCTTCTTATGAGTTTCAAACTAAGCATCGGTAAGACTTCAATTTTGGATATTGATGCTTATCACAACGAAGCTATCATAACAATACGTCCTGTCATTGATAAAGAATATGCTATGAGAAATTACCTGTTCAAAGTTTTACCTCTAATTGCCAATCTCGGAGAATCAAAAGATGCAATTAAAGGTAAAACTCTGAATAGTAAGAGTTTGGCGAATCTATTGATACCTTTGCCACCTTTGCAAGAGCAACAACGTATAATAGAACAAGTGAATATATTATCGAAGCAACTGCGATGATTGTTCAATCTTCAGAACTATTCGTCTCTGCTCTTGCAGTGGCGGAATACCAATAATAAGCCCATAAAACGATTCTTTGTTGAGGTGTGGAATTGCTGCACCTTTCTTAGAGTTGCGCAATGTCTCTTTATAGAACTGTATAAAAGCTAAAACATAAGGTTCGTACATTGAGGAACTTATCCATAACTGCTTGAATGTACTACCCATATAGCCATCTTGTGGTACGATGAAAACTTCACCAGAGTTTTCACCGTCCACAAGCATTATATTGTCACCTTTATATACAAGTTTACCTTGTTCTACTATAGTTTCAGAACTTTTACCACGTAAGTATTTTGCATCTAACAAGCATTGCTTGCCAATGGTTTTCAAGCCGTCAGTAAGTTGGCAAACTACATTTAATCGAGCAATAGACCAAGAACTTGGAAAGTAAAAAGGAAGCTCTATCTCACTTACTTCGCTTCCTACCAGCTCATAATATAATACTTGTTACACCTTTGTACTTTTCAATTATTCTCTGCTGTTCTTTCAATGGGGGTAATGGAAATAGTAATGTTTCCCAATTTCCTCTATTGATTATTGGAGTTGCCGTTCCTGTCGCTTTATCTATTATCGCCAATCGGAAATATTCTGACTGTAGGACGATGTGAACAAACTCAACGTTACAAAAATATGGCGTTATTGAGTTTATTTGCTGATTGAATGTCGTAGGTTTATTTACTATCGCACATTTTCCAATAGACCCTCCTATACAGACTTGTAGAATGCTATTTTTAGGTACAACACGACCAAATTGAACTCCGATGTTAGATAGCCCTTGTGTCTCGCTTATTATTTTTGAACCAAATATATTAGCAGGACTTAGAAAAGGAATATAATTTCCAAAGTATTCTGGATGTAATTTTGAAGGAGTAGTACCTGTTTCTGTCTTTCCTATATCTTTAAGCCTGCACCAATTCCAATTATTCGGAATTTCAAATGGTATTTCTTCATCAATACATACCACGTTTTTACCATTCTTCTCCCAATACTTGTTATCGTCACCACGAAAAATAGTAGAAGTAGTCAAGGCTGACTTCTTTAACTTACCCTCTTTGACAAGTTTTTGCTTCTCTAACTTTATCTGCTCTAACAAATCTTGGGCAGAACCTTCCTCAGCAAGTTGTGGAACAAGTTTTCCCCGTATGGCTTCCTGCAGTACTGATTTCTTTAATTTATCATAGACTTTTTGATTAAGACAATTCAACTTATTTGCTTCTAATTCATATTTACCGATTAGAGACAAAAGTATATTGTATCTTTCAACCAATCTATTTTGTTCAGATAAAGGAGGAATAGGCACGAGTACTGCTTTTAAATATTCAAATGGTGGAATATTCTTAATGGCAGAACCAGAGCCTTTCATTTGTGCCTCATTCAAAAGCATATAAGCAAAGTATATTTGCCAGTATTCAACCATGTTCAAATCAAAAAGCGTAACCCTCATCAACGCTTGGTTGATGATGCCGACAGGAGCATCAGATGGTAAAAGATAAGTTTCTCCGATTGTCCCTGCACAACTTACTATAATGTCATTTGGCTTAACAACAAAGCTTTGCATTGTTTCAAACTTTTCTTTGCTGATATAATAATCGCCAAGAGTACAATCTTTTTGTATTGCGTTCTTCTGCTCATAGACCTTAATACTTTGAGTACTTTTGGCTACAAACATAGATTTTGTCAAACTACTTCCAAAAGGGCCTTTTCGATATAAAGCCAAGTCATTAAGTCTGCACCATTCCCATCCATTAGGAACATCAAACGGCACCTCCTCATCAATGCACTTCACCTCCCCCGTAGCAAGCATCTTCTCATAATAGGAATTGTCCTCACCACGGTAGATAATAGATGCGTTCTTGTCACGCTTGATTTTCTTCTCCTTGATCAAGCGTTCTTTCTCTTGACGAATCTTATCAAGCAAAACGCTTGCTGGCTCGTCATTAGGGTCTTGCGGTACAAGTTTTCCCTGTATCGCCCATTGTAATATGCTGTTCTTTAATTGTTTTCCGTTCATAACATAAGTTTATCGTAAAGCATCAATCGCCAACAAGTTGTTGGCGAATTATATGCTATTTCTAATCTTCATCTTCTGCCTCTTTTCCCTTTTGTAATTCAAAAAACTCTTTCTGCTCACGGATTTCTCGGCTCAACTCTTCTTCTGTAGGAAGATAAGTAAGATACTTAGCGGCAAAGAGCTGCTTGCTGTCTTTCAATATAGAATAACGTGCAAGGTCTTTGCTAGTGTCAGAACACAGAACCAAACCGATAGTAGGATTATTGCCTTCCTCTTTCTTCAACTCGTCATACATTCTGACGTACATATCCATCTGTCCCACATCCTGATGAGTTATCTGCGTAGTCTTTAAATCAATAATGAGATAGGACTTTAGGATGATGTTGTAAAACACAAGGTCGATATAGAAATCGCCCATGTCCGTCTTGATATGCTGTTGGCGAGCCACAAACGCATAGCCTTTGCCCAACTCCATGATGAAAGTCTGCAGATGGTCAATAATGGAAGTTTCCAGTTTTGATTCACTATAGGCAGGGTTCTGTGGTAATCCTAAGAACTCTGCTATCACGGGATTCTTGAGATAAGAGAGTTTGTCTTTTTCGAAATCTGAAGTCAGCGAACGCATCTCGTCACTTACCTCTTTGCGCAGATGCTCAGGGGTTTGCAATAATCGGTAATAGTATTGTGAGGAGATATTACGCTGCAAGGTACGGTAATCCCATTGCTCACGAGCCGCCTCCTTCAAATACCACAACCTTGCATCCGCATCTTTTACACGCAGTAAGCGTTCATAGTGAAGCCATGATAGGTTAGGATAAAATGGTATCGTAGATTCGTCAAGCGGTGCTTGACGAATTGGTTCGTCTGTGAGCTTGAATTGGTCAAGCATTGCTTGACCAATTTGTAATTTACTGAACATCAGGTAAAAAGAGCGCATGTTCTTTATGCTTGTCAGTCCGAACCCCCTGCCGTATTCTTCTGTAAGGGTTTGGGAGGCCAATTTTAAGACTTGTTCGCCATATTTCGCACGTTCCTTTCCATTTTGTTCCTGTGTCACGATACGCCAACCGATAAGCCAGTTGCGAACCACCAATAGATAGTCTGCACTGCGATAGGCTTGCCGACGTGCTTCACCGGCTAAATGCTTCAAGTCAGAGACAAAGTTTTTCTCTGGTTGAGTCAGCTTTTCTGTTATGTTTGTTAATGCAGATTTTTCCATATTATCCAATCCTTTTCTGAATTAGTGAGACAGCGTCTCACTTTTTTATAAAATGTGGGACACCGTCCCACATTTTACAATTCGTCCACATTCACATTTATTCCCAAGATACGCTGTATCTCTGCCAATGTCTTATCAATTTCATGATCAAGAGCCTTGCGCTTCTTGAAATAGTCGGCAAGCAGTTCGGCAGGAGGCAAGATCTCTTCATCCTCTTTCGGGAACTTGCACAAGTCGAAGTTGCAATCGGTGGCGATAAGGTCTTCAACTGAATAGCAACGAGATTTCTCGTCACCATCAGCAATAATAATCTCCTTACGGTCGTTCCACCACTCACGGATTGGGTCGCAATGTTCCGACTTCATGGACTTTGTCTTGGAGAAATGCTTGTACCCCTCTGGCATATCCAAACGATAGAACCACGTTTCCTTTGTAGAATAACCTTCTGGAGCACCCTCCGCACAGGTGTTGTCGAAGAACAAAATGTTCGTGGCTATCGAAGTGTAAGGTGCAAAGATACTGCCAGGCAAACGGATAATGGTGTGCAAGTTGAAATCTCTGAGCAGCTTGGTCTTGATGGCAATCTTTGTGTTGTCCGCTCCAAACAGGAAACCATCTGGCACAATGACCGCCGCACGTCCATTTCTCTTCAGACGGTACATGATGAGCACCATAAACAAGTCGGCTGTCTCGCTACTACGCATATCAGAAGGGAAATGTGACTTGACATCAGACTTCTCGTTGCCACCGTATGGTGGGTTCATCAATACCACATCAAACTTGTCTTCGTCTGTATAGTTGAGAACATCTTTTGTAAGCGAGTTGTCGTGATATACCAATGGCGTGTCAATACCATGCAGCAACAGGTTTGTCACACATAGCATATACGGGAATTGTTTCTTTTCTATGCCAAATACAGACTGATTGAACTCCTTGCGGTCTTTCGGCAGTCTTTTACCTTTTTGTCCAATTTCACCCAACCAACTTGTGATGAAACCTCCTGTACCACAAGCGAAGTCTGCCATTTTCTCACCAATCTGCGGATTGACGATTCTGCCATAAATTCAGTTAAGGCTCTTGGGGTATAGAACTCACCAGAGGAACCAGCCGACTGCATTTCTTTGAGGATAGTCTCGTATATCTCACCGAAAGCATGACTTTCCTCATAGTCACCAAGGTTCAAACCGTCAATCACATTCAGCACTTGACGAAGTTGAACTCCATCTTTCATATATTGGTTGGCATCCTCAAATGTGGTCTTTACAATCGCCTGACGGATAGGGGTAGTTGGTGTTATCTCTATGTTTTTGAGTTCCACAAACAATGTGTTGTTGACAAACGAAAGCAGCTCGTCACCAGTCAAGGCATTACCGCTACCATCGTCATGCGCCCAGTTGCGCCAACGGCATTCTTCTGGAATAATAGACTTGTAATCATCATCGTCCAGCTCCCAATCATTCTCTTTCTCGTCATAGACTTTCAAGAACAGCATCCACGCCATTTGTTCTATGCGTTGCGCATCACCGTTGATACCGGCATCATTGCGCATTATATTGCGTACCCGTTTTACGAAATTTGATAAACTCATATTTTGTTGCTATTTTATGCTATATTATATATGTATTGTTCCAGTTCTTTCACGGCATCAAGATAGCCTTGCTTACCACCGAAGAACTTCACGATGTTTGCTTTGGAACCCAACTTGCGGAAAGGGTCATTTTCAAGCACAGTAAGACTTTCCAATTCTGACACACCTTCCTTGGTGTACTTATCCAACAAGGCTTCAAGCACAAGTCGTGCCTGTTCACCATACTTGCTGAATATGTCTCGTTTCTTCACTTGTTCGGCACGTTCATGTCGTGTAAGTGTTTTCTTTCCATAGGCTATATGACAGATGAAATCGAAATCGTCCACATCGTCCATGTCTTGGTCATGCTTCAATACAGCAAGGTCAATGCCACTGTCTTTGAGCATTTCTGCTATGTCTGACTTTTTCTTGGTTTCTTGCCACTTTGGAAGTGAACGTGTCAATCGTAGCGTATGTGTCTATGATACTTTTCTTTGTATAGTCGGTAATGCTCTCTGTGCGAAGCAACTTACCATTTGTGTCATAGACAGAAACGACCTTGTTAATGACCTTTACTGTACAACCGTCCGAGTTGACTATTGGCTTAGGCTGTTTGGGCGGTTGTTGGCAAATACATGGAATCTGACCACATACGGGGCAGGGCTCTGGTGTCGATTGGGGACACACGCATGGATTCTGTCCACATACAGGACAAATATGTGGTTTAGGCGGATAATTCGGGTCTATCTCAATCGGTCCATCCCAATCAGGGTCAGCAAACAATCGTGTTACGTTGCGGAAGTCCATTACTGTGAAGTATGTTTTTCCTTCTTTCTCACGAAGACGAGTGCCACGACCAATTATCTGTTTGAACTCTGTCATAGAGCCGATTTGTTGGTCAAGAACAATCAGTTTTGTCATTTTGCAATCAACACCAGTTGAAAGCAACTTACTTGTTGTTGCTATGACAGGATATTTAGAAGAAACAGAAATAAAGTAATCTAATTTACTTTTCCCGTATTCATCACTACCTGTTATACGAACCACATAGTCGGGATTTTTCTTGCACATGTCAGCATTGGCATTAGCCAAAGCCATACGCATACGTTCCGCATGAGTTTCGTCAGCACAGAACACTATGGTCTTAGCCATTCGATCTGTACTTTTCAGATAGTTGGTTATCTCCTGCGCAACTTCCCTTATGCGGTCTTCTATAACAATGTTATAATCATAGTCGCTATTATTATAGATGCGGTCTTCTATCTCGTTACCGTAGATGTCCTTTTGCCCCTTTGTCGGTCTCCATTCGTCACCGATGTTTGTTGTAATGTTGATTACCTTGAAAGGAGCGAGGAAACCATCCTCTATTCCATTTTTAAGACTATAAGTATAGACTGGCTCGCCAAAGTAGCCAATACTTGACTGATACTTCGTTTCCTTTGGCGTAGCAGTCATACCGATATGAGTAGCTGAAGAAAAATATTCCAAGATGTTTCGCCAGTTGCTATCATCCTTTGCGCTACCTCTATGACACTCATCAACGATAACAAGGTCGAAGTAGTCGGGATTAGGGAACAGCTCTTGATAATTCTTGGCATCATTCTGTCCAATCAACTGTTGATAGAGTGCAAAGAACACTTGATAAGACCCTAATTCTTCCAAGTGGTTCTTGTCTTTTGAGTAGTCTATCTTGTGCGTTACCTTTTCTAATGGTTTGAAGTCCTGCTGTATGGATTGGTCAACCAATATGTTTCTGTCTGCAAGATACAACACTTTCTTCTTCAACCCACTTTTTAGTAAACGCCATACAATCTGAAATGCAGTATATGTCTTGCCTGTGCCAGTTGCCATGACAAGAAGGACACGATTTTGCCCTTTTGCTATAGCATTGACAGTACGATTTACGGCATTGCGCTGATAATATCGTGGCGGAAAAATATTCTGACCAGTGCAAAAAGGCTGCTCTATGATAGCCAGCTCTTGTTCGTTAAGTCCGTTTCCATCGTTAGCCTCATTTTTATATCTTTCGATAAGTTCTTCTTTTGTCGGAAACTCATCCATGGCAAAAGTGCGTTCCTTGCCTGTCAAGAAGTCATGTTCGGCAAAGCCCTCCCCATTAGAACTATATGCAAACTTAACATCAAGCATTTGGGCATAAGTCATAGCTTGTTGCAATCCATGAGAAACAGAATGATTGGCATCCTTTGCCTCTACAATGGCTAAGGGTGTTGCCTTGTTTGCATAAAGCACATAGTCGGCAAACTTAGGTTTCTCTCTATGCACAAGATTGCCATGAAGACTAATTTTACCGTCAGTAAATTTAACCTCCTGTTCCATAAAAATGCTATCCTTTGACCATCCTTTGCTTGTAATGGCCTCGTTGATATAGCGGAACTTGACATCCTCTTCTGTTAAATCTTTGCTTATGCCCATATTCAACTAATATTTTATTATCAGAAGTTCTACAACATATTTACTAAGACAGGAACTACGAGTTCATTACACTCTTTCGTTCTCGTCCGTAATCAAATCCTTGAGGTCAACTTCTAAAATCTTTGAGATTTCAAGAAGTGTCTCTAAATCGGGTTGATATTTATTCCGAGCATAGCAATTAACCGTGCTAAAGCTCTTGCCTAACTGTTTTGCCAGCCAGGTTTGTGAAATACCCTTGCTATCTAAGACATCTTTTATCTTGTTTAGTTTCATAAATTCACCGAATTTTGCTACAAATATACATTAAATTTTGCGATAATCATTATAAATTTAACGATTGTTATTTCATGTAGTTATTGTACCTTTGCAGCGGAGAAGAGTTGTTTGACAGCAAACGTATGCATATTGCAGAAATTGGGACTATTGCCAAATCATTACCTCTATTGAGGTGAGAGACTCATAAATAGCTCATTTTAAGCTATTCAGCAGATTTTAGTGTGATTTTTTGTGAAAAATGATTGGGTAAGTTAATTTAGT
>OKWD01000089.1_pt1 | contig 15836 bp, 16 predicted proteins | sample 1607011 | NCBI WGS metagenome assembly OKWD01 (sample SAMN04414077, study PRJEB24778) | human gut metagenome | material: faecal | host: Homo sapiens | reverse complement strand
GGTCATCTTAACTTTTTAATAAAACAATATCTTTAAATACTTAGACTTTTATTTTGTTATCTTTGTTCTTACTCAGACAAGTCACCCAAGCAATGAGAGCAAATTGTTGGCATCCAATTGGGCCTGATTATAGGGCTATTTTTAAAACTGTGACGACCGGATACGAAAAAAACCCGTCAAACTATATGTTTTAACGGGTTTTTATTTCATTTTAGATTGAAAATTGTTGGACTACCAAGATTCGAACTTGGACAAACAGAACCAAAACCTGTTGTGCTACCATTACACCATAGTCCAATCATTATGTGCTTTCCTTAGAAAGCGGTGCAAAGATACGTTTTTCCTGCAATATATTCCAAATATTTTCGCACTTTTTTTTTGCAATAAAGTGCAAATGCTTAACTTTGCGTACAAACTAAAAGAAATAAATACATGAAAAAACTTCTAACTTGCCTTGCTTTAAGCCTTGTTGCAGCAAGCAGTTATGCAGCTACACCTTTATGGCTGCGTGACGTGCAAATTTCCCCCGACGGCACGGAAATTGCATTCTGTTATAAAGGAGACATCTATAAAGTACCCGCCAACGGAGGAACTGCCACCCAACTCACTACACAAGCCTCATACGAGTGCAGCCCCATCTGGTCACCGGATAGTAAACAGATTGCCTTCGCCAGTCGACCGCAATGGCAATTTCGACCTGTTCGTCATGTCGGCCGATGGCGGAGCAGCCCGGCGTCTTACCACCCACTTCGGCTTCCGAAATACCGTCAACCTTCACCACCGACGGCAACTATATCCTGTTCTCGGCCTCTATCCAAGACCCTGCCAACAGTGCCTTGTTCCCTACCTCGGCCATGACAGAACTATACAAAGTCCCGGTAACCGGCGGACGTACCGAACAGGTGCTGGGTACTCCCGCAGAAATGGTCTGCTTTGACAAATCAGGAAAAACATTTCTCTACCAAGACCGCAAAGGTTTTGAAGACGAATGGCGCAAACACCACACCTCGTCCATCACCCGTGACGTATGGTTATATGATTCGGAAAACGGCAAGCATACCAACCTGACCGCCCATGCAGGCGAAGACCGTAACCCTGTATTGCGCCCGACGGGCAAACCGTTTATTTCCTGAGCGAACGAGACGGAGGTACATTCAACGTATATTCCTTTCCGATAAGTAGTCCTCAATCATTGAAAACGGTCACCCATTTCAAGACCCATCCGGTCCGCTTCCTGTCAATGGGCAGCAAACGGCACTCTCTGTTATACGTATGATGGAGAAAATATACACTCAAAAAACAAGGAGATAAAACCGCAGAAAGTCAAAAATCGATATCATCCGTGATGACCAAAATACAATAGCGGATCTGAATTTCAGTAACGGAGCAACCTCAGCTACCGTATCACCGGACGGCAAACAAGTTGCTTTCATTGTACGAGGTGAAGTATTCGTCACTTCCGCCGATTATAATACCACCAAGCAAATCACACATACCCCTGCCCGTGAAGCAGGACTTACTTTCTCACCGGACAACCGTACTTTAGCGTACGCCAGTGAACGCAACGGAAACTGGGAACTTTACATGGCCAAGATTGCACGTAAGGAGGAAGCCAACTTCCCCAATGCGACTGCCATTGAAGAAGAAGTACTCCTGCCTTCGGACAAGACAGAACGTACCTATCCGCAATTCTCACCGGACGGGAAGGAACTTGCCTTTATAGAAGACCGTAACCGGTTGATGGTGCTTAATCTGGAAACCAAAAAGGTACGTCAGGTCACTGACGGTTCCACCTGGTTCAGTACCGGCGGTGGCTTTGACTATTCATGGTCGCCGGACGGCAAATGGTTCACATTGGAATTTATCGGAAACCGGCATGATCCATATTCCGATATAGGCATGGTAAGTGCACAAGGAGGAAAAATTATCAATCTGACCAATAGCGGCTATACCAGTGGCTCCCCCCGCTGGGTACTGGATGGTAATGCCATTTTATTCATTACCGAGCGTTATGGTATGCGTGCCCATGCCTCATGGGGATCACTGAACGATGTGATGCTGGTATTTATGAACCAGGATGCATACGACAAATTCCGCCTGAGCAAAGAAGATTACGAATTGCAGAAAGAACTGGAAAAAGAACAAAAGAACACAACCGAAGCCAAGAAAAACGATAAAAAGAAAGGTGATAACAAAGAAAAATCCGAAGAGAAGAAAGAGGAAAAAGTAAAGGACATTGTGGTGGAACTGAACAACATAGAGGACCGCATCGTACGCCTTACTCCCAACTCTTCCGATTTGGGGAGCGCCATTATCACCAAAGACGGCGAGACCTTATATTACCTCTCTGCCTTTGAAGGCGGCTATGACCTGTGGAAAATGAATCTGCGCAAGAAAGATACCAAGTTACTCCATAAAATGGATGCCGGATGGGCCAACATGGAAATGGACAAGGATGGAAAGAACTTGTTCTTGCTAGGCAGTAACACGATGCAGAAAATGGGTACTGATTCTGAAAGTTTGAAGCCCATCAGCTATCAAGCCCACGTGAAAATGGACCTCGCAGCCGAACGTGACTATATGTTCAACCATGTATACAAACAAGAACAGAAACGCTTCTACAACCTGAACATGCACGGAATAGACTGGGATGCCATGACCAAAGCCTATCGCAAGTTCCTGCCGCATATCGATAATAATTATGACTTTGCGGAATTACTGAGCGAATATCTGGGTGAACTGAACGTTTCACATACCGGAGGACGTTTCCGTCCGCAACTGAAAGGAGATGCCACCGCTACCTTAGGATTACTGTATGACTGGAATCATAACGGCAAAGGTCTGTTGATTTCTGAAGTAGTGGAAAAAGGCCCCTTCGACCACGCCCGTTCCAAAGTGAAGGCCGGAAATATCATTGAAAAGATCGACGGCCAGGAAATCACTCCCGAAAGCGATTACTCTGTTCTGCTGAACGGTAAAGCCAGAAAGAAAACACTGGTTACGCTCTATAACCCGCAGACCAAAGAACGTTGGGAAGAAGTAGTTGTTCCTGTCAGCAATGGTGTAATGAGCGATCTGCTCTATGCACGCTGGGTAAAACAACGGGCAGCCGATGTAGACAAATGGTCGAACGGCCGTTTGGGATATGTGCACATTGAATCCATGGGAGATGACAGCTTCCGTTCCGTTTATTCGGATATTCTGGGCAAGTACAATAACCGTGAAGGTATCGTCATCGATACCCGTTTCAATGGCGGAGGACGTTTGCACGAGGATATTGAGATCCTGTTCAGCGGAAAGAAATACTTTACACAGGTAGTTCGCGGACGTGAAGCTTGCGATATGCCCAGCCGCCGTTGGAACAAGCCGAGTATCATGGTGCAGTGTGAAGCCAACTACAGTAACGCACACGGCACTCCGTGGGTATACAGCCATCAAAAAATAGGCAAGCTGGTAGGTATGCCTGTACCGGGAACCATGACCAGCGTATCTTGGGAAACATTGCAGGATCCGACACTGGTATTCGGCATTCCTGTTATCGGCTATCGCTTGCCGGATGGAAGTTATCTGGAAAATTCACAATTAGAGCCGGATATCAAAGTGGCCAATTCACCGGAAACAGTAGTGAAAGGTGAAGACACACAATTGAAAGCTGCGGTAGACGAGCTGTTGAAAGAGATAGACGGAAATAAGACGAAAGAAAGAATACAAACAAAACCGGAAGGAGAAACAACAGGTTTCTTCTTCCGGTTTTGTTTGTAGGGACATTTACTGAATATCCCCTTTTTATTTATAAAAGAAGTTCTCTTTTTTCTTATTTGGCAATCACCAGATAATAGTTCTTCTTTCCGCGCTGAACCAGCAGGTATTTTTCATCCAGCAGGTCAGCAGTCGTAATCACCTGGTCAAAGGCACTTAATTTCTCCTTGTTCAATGAAACGCCACCGCCCTGTACAAGCTTACGCATCTCACCTTTAGAAGCGAAAACAGCGGCATTATCAACGAACAAGTCTACTGCCTTCACACCTTCGGCCAATGCATCTCGTGACACCTCAAACTGAGGAACACCTTCGAACACTGCCAGCAACGTGTCTTCATCCAGCTTTTTCAACGCTTCGGAAGTGGCGTTACCAAACAGGATGCCCGATGCCTCAACAGCAGCATTGTAATCTTCTTCCGAATGAACCATCACAGTTACTTCCTTAGCCAGACGCTTCTGCAATACACGCAAGTGCGGAGCTTCAGCATGTTCTGCTGTCAATGCTTCCACTTCTTCCTGACTCAGCGAAGTGAAAATCTTTATATAACGTGCGGCATCCTCGTCACTTACATTCAACCAGAACTGATAGAACTTGTAAGGAGAAGTATAACGGGGGTCCAACCAAATATTACCAGACTCAGTCTTACCGAACTTACCACCATCGGCCTTTGTAATCAACGGACAAGTCAATGCAAACACTTCACCGCCATTGGTACGGCGAATCAGCTCGGCCCCGGTAGTGATATTACCCCATTGATCCGAACCACCCATCTGAAGTTTGCAGCCCTTTGTTTCATAAAGATGCAAGAAATCGTATCCCTGCAACAACTGGTAAGTAAATTCTGTAAATGACAAACCGTCACGCGCCTCACCGTTCAAACGTTTCTGTACAGAATCCTTAGCCATCATATAATTCACTGTAATGTGCTTCCCTACCTCACGGGCAAAGTCCAGGAAAGTAAAATCCTTCATCCAGTCATAGTTATTCACCAATTCGGCTTTGTTAGGAGCATCGCTCTCAAAGTCAAGGAACTTAGCCAGCTGTTTCTTGATGCAAGCCACATTATGACGCAATGTTTCCTCGGTCAGCAAATTGCGCTCCTGCGATTTGCCGGAAGGGTCACCGATCATACCGGTCGCGCCGCCCACCAATGCCAACGGCTTATGACCGCAACGCTGGAAATGACGTAGCATCATCACACCACACAAGTGGCCGATATGCAGAGAATCAGCCGTAGGGTCAATACCCAGATAAGCTGTCACTTGTTCTTTAGCCAATAACTCTTCGGTGCCCGGCATCATTGTGTGCACCATTCCACGCCATGTTAATTCTTCTACAAAATTCATCGAATGATTATCTATTTAAATGTTTGATTTATACTTTAAATGCCACAAAAGTACGACTCTTTATCTGAAGAAACAACTCTTATTGCCGAAAAAAGATTTTCCGTGCATTTTCATCTATCCTATCGCACAGAAAGGAAACTTCCACATTCTTCGTTTCCGCCATCCGTCCTACTCACCATACGGATATCCTTGCGGTGACTCTCATCCGTTTCGGCCAATAAACATTCTAAAGGCACGTGCCGCAACACATCAGGCTGATATCTTTCTCCCAACGAAAAATAAATGTTTTCCTGCATCAGCCGGCAGGCAATATGCAGATTATTACAGAAACCATGTACCACCCAAGGCATCTGCGGACGATACTTCTTTTTCAGTTCAATCAGTTCATTAAACGCCTTCACACAATGAATAACCAACGGTTTTCCTACTGACTCGCTCAATAAAATTTGTCGGACAAACACCTCTTTTTGCAACAGAATATCTGCCGGCCCCAAACGGTCCAAACCCGCCCTCTCCTATCGCCAGAACAGAGGGATGACAGACCGCCTTTTCCAACGTTGTCCAATCTTCCGGACCAGCTTCCAAAACTTTCCACGGATGAATGCCTACAGAATAATAACACCCTTCCACAGGTTCAAACCATGCAGGCTCTACATTGAAAATGCATTCTCCCGGTACAGCAGCATTGCGATGCGTATGAATATCCAGCAACATAAGGACAACAGATTTTACGGAACCGGATCATAGCCCGACCCACCCCACGGATGACAACGCAATATCCGGCGGACAGCCAGATACAATCCCTTGAAAGGACCATGTTTTTTTAATGGCCTCGATGGCATATTCCGAACAGGTAGGTACAAAACGGCATGAAGGAGGAGTCATTGGAGAAATGTACCCCCGATAGAAATAAACAGGCAACAGCAACAGATAGGAAAGTATCTTTTTCATTCCAGCCTTTCCACTATATGAAACAGCAGCTTCTTCACTTTCTCCTCCACTTCAGCAGAAGAATGAATATGGTTATCCAGCCATATAAAGGCGATAATCAGTCTTTTGTTCCGGGAAGCCAGCGCATCCAGCAACAAATGCTTGTTCTTCCGATAAGCCTCACGTACCTGACGTTTCACCAAATTACGCTTTACCGCACGTTTGAACCGCTTCTTGGGCACGCTGATCAGAATGGAAGCTGCCGCCATATCTTCCTCCACAGGCTCTACCGACATATACACCACACGTAGCGGAAAAGCCGGAAAAGACTTGCTTCCACCTGAAAAAAGACGCTCAATCAATGTCTTACTATTCAGACGCTCTTTTTTACCGAGTGTATATTCTACCATAATCTTCTTTCTTTTATTAAAATAAAGAAACCGAGGGTTTCGAATCACAAAGTTACAACTTTTATTGATACAAAACCCCCGGTTTTGGGATATAAACTAAAAATTAATCCTTATTACGCTCGCGGATAAACATATCCAATGCCGCAGTCATGGACGGAGCCTCTACAGTAGGAGCTTCCAGATCCAACCGCAATCCGGCATCCTTTACCGCTTTAGCAGTAGCAGGACCAAAACATCCTATCGCAATTTCCTTTTGGTCGAACTCCGGAAAATTCTTCATCAAAGAATTGATTCCTGCAGGACTGAAAAACAACAGCATATCGTAATCGAACTCTTCTTCAGGAGTGAAATCATTACTTACCGTACGATACATCACTACCTCCGTATGCTGAATTTTATTTTTATCCAATAAAGTCTTGATCTCATCATTGTGTACATCAGACATCGGCACCAAATATTTTTCCGTGTTGTGCTTTACGATAGAAGGCACCAAATCTGCGAATTTACCGGTCGCGCCGAAGAACACTTTACGCTTACGATACTGAACATATTTCTGAATGTACAAAGCAATGGTTTCGGACGTACAGAAATATTTCATTGTTTCGGGCACAGTAACACGCAATTCTGTACACAGATTGAAGAAATGGTCGATAGCGTGCCGCGATGTAAAAATCACAGCGGTATGATCAAAGAATAGAGACTTTTTGCTGTCTGAACTCTTTGGCCGACAAGCTCTCAACTTTGATGAACGGGCGGAAATCAATTTTCACACCGTACTTCTCAGCAATATCATAGTATGGCGACTTTTCAGAAGTCGGCTTCGGCTGAGATACGAGGACTTTTTTTTATTTTCAATGTACTAAAAATTTAAAACCAAAATGTTGTTCGCTAAGATAATCCCTTTCCACAGAACAAAATCAGGGAGTATTTCAAGGGCACAAAAGTACAGAATTAAATGGAAAGCACCATGAAATTTGTTGAAAAAGTTACTAAAAGCACTTATAAAACAGCAGAATTTTAGCAATTATTATAACAAAACCGATAAAATAAGGAGCAATTTGCGGTGACAGATCGAAATACACAATCAAAAGTACAATTGGAAAAAGTAAAAATCCGGCTACCGATTACAACATTAAAGTAAGATTCCAGCCAAATAATATTGCGTGTTTTGTTAAAGAAAATCCAATTTACAAAGCTATAAAGAAGCCATTTGATGACAAAGAAAAAAAACTACATAACCAATGTAAATACTTAGCAATAAACAATGAGGAACCGTACGAAAAAGGAGCAGGTCATGGTCCGAAAAATAATCGTACACACAAAAACCGGATAATATACAGGTCTGCAATATCAGCACCAATGTATAACGCACATCAGATGCGGTAGTATCATCAAACAAACTGGCACGCTCTTTAGACAAAGCAAAATTCTTAAATTGCTGTTCAAGATGTTTCTTGCCATGTGCCAGCACGTATGATACCAGGATAAAGCAAAGAAAACAGCACGCAGGTCACCATCCAGTCCGAACGCAGCTGATAGGGCAACTCCATTCCTCTCATCCCGTCTTCCTTGGACATATGACACACGCTGTGTGTCAAAGCCGTATCAACACGGCTCTGCTCTTCCGTATAAAGTTGGAGAATATACGCTATTCCGGGATGGCAGGTTTCACTCATATCGCTGCAAATTTACGTATTTCTTTGCTCCAAACAGGCGTTGTATAAAGCAAATTTATTGCTTCTTCGGCTGTTGAAGCCACCTTCCAGATCGCAACATGCTCTTTACGCATAAAATTTTCGTCCACCGCCCTTTGCAGCATTTCAAGCAAAGAGTCATAGAATCCATTGATATTCAAGATGATTATCGGATTTAGGTAAAGTCCCAGCTGCTTCCAGGTGATGATTTCAAGCAATTCCTCCAATGTGCCGCAACCTCCGGGCAATGCAATGACACCATCGGACAAATCGGCCATCATCCGTTTACGCTCGTGCATGGTTTCCGTCTCAATCAATCGGGTCAGCCCTGTATGGTGCCACCCCTGCTCCACCATAAAATGAGGGATTACCCCCGTCACCGTACCGCCTGCAGCCAATGCTGCATCGGAGGTAGCCGCCATCAGGCCGATACAGCCTGCCCCGTTAATCAGATTGATCTTCTTTTCAGCCAGAAGACGTCCTAATTCTTCCGCTACATCAAAATACACCTTCGCTATCTTTGTGCTGGACGCACTATATACACATACATTCTTTATATCATTCATATAAATCCTTATGTTTTCGGGCGGATCCAATCCTCCCCTGCCAGCCAATGACGCTCATTGCCGCAGGAACGAATTGAATTCGCCCGTATACATCACCATATTCGAATCCGTTTCTTACAAACCGAACGCTTCCTTTATCTTATCCACATAATCCAGCTTCTCCCAAGTGAACAGTTCCACTTCCAGCGTCTTTGCTTCATGATACATGGATTCGTATGTCTTGGTCACCACTTTCGGCTCACGTCCCATGTGACCGTAAGAAGCTGTTTCCTCATAAATAGGATTACGCAGTTTCAAACGCTCTTCAATGGCTTTCGGACGCAGATCGAACAGTTGGTCTATTTTCTTAGCAATCTCTCCGTCGCTCAGTTTCACATTGCTGCGGCCGTACGTATTTACGTAGATATTGATAGGACGGGCCACGCCAATGGCGTATGACACCTGCACCAGCATTTCATCGGCAACACCGGCAGCAACCATATTCTTTGCGATATGGCGTGCTGCATAAGCAGCACTACGGTCTACCTTACTGGGGTCTTTTCCTGAGAACGCCCCGCCACCGTGAGCACCTTTTCCACCGTATGTATCCACAATAATCTTACGGCCTGTCAAACCGGTATCTCCATGAGGACCGCCGATCACAAACTTACCTGTAGGGTTCACATGATAAACTATCCGGTCATTGAACAAAGCCAATACTTCTTCATTATGAATTTCGGCAATGACACGTGGCATCAGGATTTCAATCACATCCTGACGAATCTTGGCCAACATCTCTTCGTCAGCCTTCAACTGAGCTTCTTTGGAAGAATCAGCCGGGGTTACAAACTCGTCATGCTGGGTAGAAACCACAATCGTATCAATGCGTACCGGCTTGCCGTTATCATCGTATTCAATAGTAACCTGGCTCTTGGCGTCGGGACGAAGATAAGTCATCACCTTCCCTTCACGACGGATTTCGGCCAGTACCATCAACAGTTTATGAGCCAGGTCCAGTGACAGCGGCATATAGTTTTCCGTTTCATTGGTAGCATAACCAAACATCATTCCCTGGTCGCCCGCACCCTGGTTCATAGGGTCCTCGCGTTCCACGCCACGGTTGATATCCGCACTTTGTTCGTGAATGGCAGAAAATACGCCGCAGGAGTTTCCTTCGAACATATATTCGCTTTTGGTATAACCGATACGGTTAATCACTTCACGTGCAATGCGCTGCAAATCTACATACGCCTTGGTTTTCACTTCTCCAGCCAGCACTACCTGTCCGGTAGTCACCAGGGTTTCGCAAGCTACTTTCGAACTGGGGTCAAACGCCAACAGTTTATCAAGCACAGCGTCCGATATTTGATCGGCCACTTTGTCGGGGTGTCCTTCAGACACCGATTCGGATGTGAATAAATATCCCATTCTAAATTGAAAATTAAGAATTAAAAATTAAAAGTTAATTCGTTAACCACCTTGGGAAGTTATCAGAGTAGATAGATGTAAATAAGAAAGTCAATGTATTTTTTAGCATTTTTTTCTGTGGTTGCAAGCTACTCAAATCTCTCCACTGTTTTTAACGGCTGCAAAGATAAGCATTATTCCTTAACCATTCTATAAATTCCCGGTTCTTTAACATTGGAATCGTAATTATTTAGAAGAAATTAAACCTAATCTGACCGATTTCCGTTAATTTTGCATCATGAGCAAAGAAAAGACCGCATTTATACCTAAACAATATTTCGCAGTGGTAGCCGTACTGCTGGCTATCATGATGTCCGTACTGGACGGAACCATTATGAATATCGCATTACCCACGCTGGCACACGATTTCGATGTCACCCCTTCCAATGCCATCTGGATTGTCAATGCCTATCAACTGGTGATTACCATGACCTTGCTATCATTTGCCTCATTAGGTGATATTTACGGTTACAGACGGATATTTCTGACCGGCATCTCCATTTTTGCAGGCGCCTCTTTGGCCTGCGCCCTCTCGGACTCTTTCTGGATGCTGACTGTCTCCCGTATCATTCAAGGTTTCGGGGCGGCCTGTGTAATGAGTGTCAATACCGCCCTTATCCGTTTAATTTACCCGCCGCAGATACTAGGGCGCGGAATGGGCGTAAATGCCATGGTGGTAGCTGTTTCGGCCGCCGCAGGTCCATCCATTGCAGGCAGTATCTTAGCATTGGGAAGCTGGCACTGGCTTTTTGTAATCAACATTCCTTTGGGATTGGCTGCATTAGTGATCGGACATCGGTTCTTACCGCATAATCCGGCTTCAGACACAAAACACAAGTTTGATAAAATCAGTGCAATAGCCAACGCACTGACCTTCGGGTTGTTAATTTATACCTTGGAAGGTTTTGCACACGCCGAAAACAGAAAGTTCATTGCCATCCAGTTGGTTTTGTTAATCATAATCGGCACTTATTTCATCCGCCGCCAACTGAAGGAAACGACCCCTATCCTACCTGTGGACTTACTGAAGATTCCTATTTTCGCTCTTTCTATCAGTACTTCCATCACCTCATTCACCGCCCAGATGCTGGCTATGGTTTCCTTACCGTTTTTTATGCAGAATATATTGGGATACAGCGCCGTACAGATCGGTTTGCTACTTACCCCCTGGCCATTGGCTACCATCTTGACCGCACCACTTGCAGGCAGACTGGTAGAGAAAGTACATCCCGGATTGCTGGGAGGCATCGGCATGGCCATCTTCGCTACCGGCCTATTCACACTCTATTTGCTTCCCCCCCATCCGGCAGAATGGAATATCATCTGGCGAATGGCACTCTGTGGTATGGGCTTCGGGCTGTTCCAGACGCCCAATAATGTAACCATTGTTTCTTCCGCTCCCACTCACAGAAGCGGTGGAGCCAGCGGTATGCTAGGTACGGCGCGTCTGTTAGGTCAGACTTTGGGAACCACACTGGTTGCTTTGTTGTTCCGTATGTTCGCCGAAGGACATCGGGCGCAGGCTTGTTTGTTATTAGCCATATTCTTTGCCATTGCCGCAGGCGTGGTAAGCAGTATCCGTATGACACAGGCTTCTCCGGCAGGAAAGAAATAAAGCCCCGGCAAGTTGTTGAACAGAAACATTTCCTTTCTGATAAAAACTTTCTCTTGTTTTTTATCTTTGAGGGCAAAGAAAAAAAGAATGAATTTATCTATCTTTGGAGAGAATTTAAACAATCAAAACCTGATGAATATATGAAAAAGACATTGCTCTTACTTTTTACCCTTCTTTTAGCCCTGTCGGCACAATCACAAAATTCGTTACGGCTAATGACCTATAACATTAAAAATGCAAACGGAATGGATGATGTATGCGACTTCCAACGCATAGCCGATGTAATCAATCATATCCACCCCGAAGTGGTAGCCTTGCAGGAACTGGACAGCATGACCCACCGCAGCGGACAAAAATACGTACTGGGCGAGATAGCCGGACGTACGCAAATGCACGCTTACTTTGCCCCTGCCATTGATTACGACGGAGGAAAATATGGTATCGGACTTCTCACCAAAGAAATTCCCGTCAGCCTGAAAACCATGACACTTCCCGGACGGGAAGAAGCACGTGCGCTGATTATGGCAGAGTTCGACAACTACATTTATTGTTGCACCCATCTGTCTCTCACCGAAGAAGACCGCATGGCCTCACTGGAGCTTATAAAAGACTTTGCCGCCGCTCACAAAAAACCTTTTTTCCTGGCCGGCGACCTGAATGCCGAACCCGAATCCGCATTCATAAAATACTTGCAACAGGATTTTCAGATACTTTCTGACGTAAACCAGCATACATTTCCGGCTCCCGCCCCTACAGAAACCATTGATTATATTACAGCACTGAAACAGAACATGAAAGGCTTCACAGTAACCTCCGCACAGGTAGTAAATGAACCGGTAGCATCAGATCACCGTCCCTTAGTAGTGGTGCTTGAACAAAAATAAGCCCAACAGAGAATATGGAAATAAATAAAAGAGAGAACATCGGATGGATAGACTTGCTACGCGTCACCGCCTGTTTTTTAGTTGTATTCGCCCATTGCTGTGACCCTTTTGTGGCACGTTTTTGACACAGACCGTCCTACTTTTCTGCAAGGGTGCGCATTGGGAAGTGCCGTACGCTGTTGCGTGCCCTTGTTTGTGATGATGACAGGAGTGCTGCTGTTTCCTGTACGAAACGGCATGAGTGAATTTTACAAAAAGCGGATCGGCCGCATTGTTGTCCCGCTTATCTTCTGGTCGGTCATGCTGCCTGTATTGTATTTCATTTATCTGAATTACATCACCACGACAGACAATCCTACCATAGACATGTCCGCCTTCACCCTGGAAATGACTATCACGAAGATTGGACATTCATTTTCAATTTCAACTATGACACCACTCCTCTGTGGTATCTGTATATGCTGGTGGGGCTCTACTTCATCATCCCCATCTTCCATGCATGGCTGGAGCGTGCTACCCGGAAAGATATCAAGCTATTTCTTTCCATCTGGGGCATCTCCTTATTTCTTCCCTACATAAAGATGGCCGCTCCCGCACTGGGATATATCGGCAACTGGGGCAATATGGATATCCTGGGAGTGTGCGACTGGAATGCATTCGGTTCATTTTATTATGTTTCCGGATTTACCGGTTATCTGATACTGGCCCATTATCTGGTAAAATACCCGCTGCAATGGAGTTGGAGAAAAACCCTGGCTATCGGTATCCCTATGTTTGTGACAGGGTACGCCATCACTTTCGGCGGCTACCTCATCATGCAGGAATATTTTCCGGGAAACTACGCCTATCTGGAAATAGTATGGCTTTTCGGCGGCATCAATGTATTTATGATGACATTTCCTGTTTTTGTCTGCATACAGAAGCTTAAAATACCTTCTTCGCCTGTTCTTTCAAAAGTGGCATCCATGACCTTCGGCATTTATCTGTGTCATTTCGTCTTCGTGCAAATGGGGTATGACTTGTTCGCCTCGCTGTTGCCCCAGGGGATTCCTGCCATAATACACATTATTTGCATGGCCGTAACAGCCTTTCTCATCAGCTACCTGGTGGTCAGAGGGATGTATGCATGCAAATGGACCAGAAGATTTGTGGCGTAAAAACAACGGATTCAAAACACAAGGAGTTACAGTATCCAGTTGGCTGATTATTTCCTTCAAATTCTTCATTTAGTTATTAAGTATTGATAATCAATTATTTACCATGATTGATTTACTCATAAATTCTTCATCATTCTTTCATAGGATATTTCAACAGAAGTAAGCGTCTCCGCGATTCTATCTTGTCGCCCATTTTTCATTCTTATATTTTTGCCATGTATAAAAATGAATCATTATGGATTTAGCAGAAAAGGAGGATGAAAGGACAATGACGGGATGTTCCTTCATTACCGGAACACCCACCGGCAGGGCGTTTTGACGGTAAATGAAAGGAGGAGGGAAAAACGAATTAAAACAAATGCTGAAGTGCGGAGCCTATAATTTCAGAATTTCTAACGGAACCCTTCCCAACTGTGCCGCTATATTTGAGAATGAACTCTGAAAAGAACCATAGATTTTTTGTGTGCGGGCCAGCGTGTACATATCTGCGACACCCTCCCTGATTCCTTCCAGAGAGCCATAATCCGCCTGTCTTTCCGAGGACAGGCTGAAATAAAGGTCGGATCAACCTTTCTTCTTGCCGAACTCCGGATCAATTTTTAGCAGAGCCGTTACTCCGAAGGTGATAACGCAGCATATCATAATCCATATAAAGAAATGGGTGTATCCCATCTGTTCCTGAAGCCAGCCGGCAGCCATTCCCGGAATCATCATGCCTAATGCCATAAATGCGGTACAAATGGCATAATGTGCTGTTTTATGTTCTCCATCTGCAAAATAAATAAGGTAGAGCATATAGGCTGTGAAACCGAATCCGTAACCGAATTGCTCTATAAAGATGCAAATATTGATGAGATATAAAGAATCAGGCTGGATATAGCTGAGATAAACATAGACTAAATCGGGTAAGGAAATGGCCCATACCATCGGCCAGAGCCATTGTTTCAAACCGTTACGGGCTACGGCTATTCCTCCTAAAATACCTCCTAGGGTAAGTCCGATGATACCGACAGTACCTTGTACGAAACCTATTTCTTCGGTTGTCAGCCCCAAACCACCTTTTTCAACGGGGTCTATAAGGAAAGGAATGCACATTTTTGCCAGTTGAGCTTCGGGCAAACGGTAGAGTAACATGAAAAGAATGGCAATGCCTGCCTGCTTTTTTTGAAAGAAACTGGCAAAGTACCAAAGAACTTTTTGAGCAGATTGGAAGCGGAAACTTCTTTGGAAGTATGATCTGAATCCGGACAGGGAAGAACAAACTTATGATAAATCCATATTCCAAGGAAAAGTCCGGCCAATACAAAAAAGGTGATGGACCAAGCGTATGGTATATTATCTGTCATTATTTCCAGTCTTCCTGCAAGCATGATAAGTAATCCTTGTCCCGCAATGGTTGCAATACGGTAGAAGGTACTGCGGATTCCTACAAACAGGGCTTGCCGATGCGAGTCCAGTGCCAGCATGTAAAAGCCGTCGGCAGCAATGTCGTGTGTGGCGGAGCTGAATGCCAGTAACCAGAAAACGGCCAAAGTGAGTTGGAAAAAATGCTCTGTGGGGATGGTGAAGGCTATGCCCGCCAGTCCTGCGCCGATTAAAAGTTGCATGGTGATAATCCACCAGCGTTTCGTCTTGATAAGATCAATGAAAGGGCTCCATAGAGGCTTGATAACCCAAGGCAGGTTGAGCCAGCCGGTATAAAAAGCTAACTCGGTATTGCTGATGCCTAATCTTTTATACATTATGACCGAAATGGTCATTACTGCCACATAGGGCAGCCCTTGTGCAAAGTATAGAGTGGGTATCCATGCCCATGGCGAGGTATGCTTGTTTTTCATGGTTCCTTTCATTTTAAAGAGTCCGAATGGAATCCCCGCCCATGTGGGCGGGGCCTGTTAATAAAAACGGCGGATATCCGCACCTTTATAGTAATGCAATAGAATTTCATCGTAGGTATATCCCCGTTCTCCCATTTACGGCAGCCCCGATTTGGCAGAGCCCTACCTCCATGTCCCCACGCCGGCGCC
>OKWD01000087.1_pt1 | contig 15940 bp, 18 predicted proteins | sample 1607011 | NCBI WGS metagenome assembly OKWD01 (sample SAMN04414077, study PRJEB24778) | human gut metagenome | material: faecal | host: Homo sapiens | reverse complement strand
CAGGCACTCCGCCTGGCATCTTCATCCGGATTGAGGGACAGTAAAGCTCACCAAGAATCAAAAGAGCAATCACTGCCACATGCACCAACAGTGCACCCGAATTAGATGCGTTGTTTATCAAGAAGGATGCTATCATCTCAATCGAATTTTAAGAATTATGGTGGCAAAGTTGTTGCCAATGAAAACGGAGAATGGACTTGCGATGGAAAAACCATCAAGGGAGGCTCAAGAAAAACAGCCCTCCAACAAGCACGAATAAACCATTCGACAGTTAAGAAAGAACTTAAAGTCTTGGGGGTTGAAAAGAATCAAATCAAGGATGTCCCCCATCTTATTATATTTCATCAACCCATTGAATTGGAAAACAATTTAAGTGCCACCAACAGGTCTTGGCTTCACATTACTGATAGCGAACATTTCATTGAAAAGTTGGATGACATCACTTGTCCTCACACCGACCTTGACCCACTCGGAATCGTTAAACTTGCGGAAACTCTCAACCTAAATCCCTTCTATCTGACGGAATTCAGCAATGCTACTTATGATAAACCAGCAGAGCCAATTGAGAAAATAGAGTTGTTCGAAGATATAAAGAAGTACGAGCCCCACACTGAAGAGAAAAAACAAAAGAAAAAAGAGGTAATATTAAACTTTGATTCTTTTATTGCCGAGGACGAAAATAGTATTGCACTTTCGAATTTTGTGAAAAGGATAGTAAAATTATCGCTCAAGCTCGACAATTTTACAGTCAAGGTGCTTGACAGCACAAGGGCATCTTCATCCTTTGCAGCACACGGAATAAGGTTAACTCAAGAATATGTTGTTACAATAAATGCAGATGGCATCGGTGAACATTGTGCAAAACTCGCAAAGTTCACTAATCATGCTGTTAAAGCCATTTCATCTTCTACAATCTTTTGGGAAGAAGGCGAGAGAATTGCAACCGAAAGTGACAATTCATCTGGCGTTGTCGAAGAACATCAATCAAAAGAACTGTCAAATACTAATTCGAACGTTTGTTTCCGAAAGTCAAAGACGATTCTGCCACATTGGCTTGACAAAAAGATTTTCAATTGACCATCAAGCTATTTATGCTCCAGAGCATGAGCGTTATGAGTATAATCTTGATCTTAACGAAGAAGAACTTAAAGTCTATCTTGGTACTTACTTTCCTCGTAGTTATGCGGAAATGTTTTGTATTGCTGATAATCTTTTGCAGAATAAATGCCTGAAGAAAACGTTGGAACAAGATGAGATTAGTGTATTGGATTACGGTTGCGGTACGGGTGGGGAAATTCTTGGCTTGATTACAGCAATTGGAAGACATTTACCTCATACAAAGATAAGTATCACAGCAATAGATGGCAATGATGGTGCTTTAGCCATACTCAAGGATTTAGTAGAGTGTAACCCTAATAAAAATATACAAGTCGAACTAAGTGTATTTAGCCAGACGTTAGGCACAATTGAAGACGTGGAAAAACTTGCATTCGGAAAGAACGATTATCATTTTATCCTCTGTGACAAGATGGTTTGTGAGTTAATTTCTAAAGAAGTCCTACCAACAAATGCATACGCAATAATGGCAAAGAAACTTACGGCTTTTCTTCATGAAAACGGTTTGCTTATAATGCTTGATGTAACAACTAAAGACGAACATTCAGGATACTTCTATCCTCAATTGATGAATAATGCAATAAATGATTATGTTCGTAAAAGCAGAACCATTGAGACGCTTTTACCGTTGTCGTGTGCTTGTCATGATGAATGTAGAGACTTTTGCTTTATGCAGCAAACATTCAGCGTAAGTCATTCTCACAAATCAAATGACGAAAGTAGGGTGTGTTATCGAGTGCTGTGTAAGAAACCGCTTAAGACAGCTATCATGCAAGGAATGGAAACAGCAAACCTTATCCACGTCATACACCCCACCAAATACATGCAAAATGATGATTTGGCAATTTGCAGCCATTCAAAAGAACAATGAAATAAACAATTGATAGTTTCAACATAAATCTATAAATCTAATCATGGCTAAGAGAAGTTTTTACGTTAAAGATTCCGAACTTGATGATTACCAGGTAAAGGTGATTAACAAGAAAACAGATAACTCCTACATTGTTAAGGGTTGTGCAGGTAGTGGAAAGTCCATTCTTCCTTGTGGAAGGCAAAACAGATACAAGATGAGCATAAGGGTACCTATCTTTACATTGTGTTCACTAAAGCACTAATGCAATATATGGCTGATGGCATTTCACAGGTAGGTATTCCACAACGAAATGTTGATTATCATTGGCATTGGCAGAATAGAGCTGGATGTCCAAGTGCTGATTATATTATTTGTGGATGAAGCACAAGATTTTTCCAAAGAGGATATAGAACTATTCCGTTCTAAGGCAAAAAAGCATTATTGTTGTATGGTGACTCGGCTCAACAACTTTATACTTTATTAAAGATAAGCAAACTGTTTCAATGGAGGATATACAGTATTTTACTAAGTTCCCTGTCGAACAGCTTGTGTTCAATCATCGATTACCCAAAAAGATAGCCCGTCTTGCACAGTATCTAAATTCCGAAAGTGACGAACTTGAAGAGCGTTGTACTGAAGAGGGTGTTGAAAAACCAAAGATTATCAAGTATAATAACATTACTGAACAGTATGATGCCATCATTTCGCTTATTCAAAACAAAAACATGGAGGATGTCGGCATCCTATTTAGACACAATGATGAAGTAGAGCGTGCATATGAATATTTCAAGAATCATGGTGTAAACGTTGAAGCTAAGTATGGGCAGTTTATGGATCTAGATTTTTCTTCAGACAATCCAAAGATGATGACCTACCATAGTTCTAAAGGACTTCAATTTGAACATGTTTTCATTCCTGAATGTACTGTTGAAGACGATGCAAACCGAAATCCACTATATGTGGCCGTGACAAGAACCTATCGAGCTTTGTATATAATGCACTCAGGCAATCTTTCCAGTCTTTTTGATGATGTACCTACTTCGCTTTATGATACGAGTCTTACGAGTGGCCCCAAATTAACACTATGAGGTTTGTCAACTCCTAAAAAAACGAGGATAATTATGAAATTATATATACCGACCTGTACTCTGAATTTCAATAACATATTGTCTTCAGAGTCAATTTCGCCCTTAGGATTTTACGCAAGACGCGGCTTTGGTAACAAACGCTTCTATCCTGTCTGCGCGAACAACAAAGAGCAAGTAATAATATTGTACAGTAAATATCCAAGGTTCGAGATTGAAGAAAATGACCTTGAGAACTATCCTATGGTTATTGAGATAGAAACTGATGACTATAAAGATGGATTCTTTGAGAAGGCTAAGGAACATGACGGAGTAGAGACCTATCTCTGCTATCATACCATCAACCTTAACCCTTTTCATTGTCGTATCTATTTTAATAGTTATCAGGAGCGTCAGGGTGTATTGTCAAAGGCAGAACAAAGCCTAGAGAATAAGTTCTATAAGCTTTATGCTCCTAACATAGATGTTAAACCCAAAGAGAAAAAAACATTTTTTGGCGTTGCCAAAGATTTATTTACTCAATCTGACAAAGATGATTTCTTATGGAATCTTTCATATGTAAATTTCAAGATCAAGAATGAACCTATAGATGTTAGTAGAGACGTTCTGCTAGACAGAATTAAAGGTTTCATTTATTGTTATCTAATAGGTGCTAATAGCTCGGTCAGCAACGAGGTTGGCAAATTGAAAGCTTTGTCAAGAAAACTTCGTAACACGCTTTCTGCTGTTGTAAATTCTCCTGATAAAAGACCCACTCAGGCACAAGACGATGCTATCTTGAATGGAATCAGAGAGTTTAATGAAATCTATTCTTCAATAGATGAAGATACCATTTGGAACAAAAATTTATTAGAGTTAAAATTGTCTGACAATCCGCAAGGTCTTTCTACAAAAGATGCCAAGAATCTTTTGCACTACTGGGGTGTTTATGACGCATTCTGTAACAAACTTCCTCTTCGTAGAGTCTATGATGCAAACGAATTGTGGAGTTGTTAGAGTATGTTTCCCCAGAGACGTTTTCTCGTGTCATAGACAATATGAATAGCGCCATTCGTAAATTGGAAGCAAAAGATAATGCTCAACGTGAAAAGTATGCCATTGAGGAATTGCTGAATGTTGATGATAATCTGTCTTTGCATATTTTGGACACATCTTACCAAAGTTCTTTCTATAAGAACCTTATTTGCTCCCAGTTTATGGCAGAGTACAAATCTGTAATGGAAGAAAATGGCGTAGAAGAACCTTTGGCACAGGCATATAATGGAGGTATGATTCTAAGGAACATGCTTGGAGATAAATGGGACTCAAATCCTGCATCTGCTTATGTTGGAGCATTACTTAATCATTTCCAGGAGAACTCCGCCTTTGACTTATTCGCTATTGAAAATGATGTACTTTCATCGTTTGCTGCATTCTGTCAGAAAGGCGATAACATTGATCGCTTGGTAGAGTACCTTGTACAAGTAGGATTCTGTAATTATAAGTTAGCTTATGGCATCTATGGTGCCACAAGAGGTTTTACGTCTCTGCCAAAGACATTTACGTCTGTATTGATAAATGGCAATAAGGATTATTATCAATCATTTGCAAGTAATGTTTGGCGAATGCTTAATGGAATAGAAATAAAGGATGCTGTCTTACCCAAAGCGAGCAATAATACTTCAGTTATTGTAGAAAGTCAGTTGGGATCTAAGATTATTGAGAATCAAAATAATGTAGAGTCAAAAGTTGTAAAACAGCAGAAAGTTGTTGAGGCGGTAAATAAGGCTGTTAAACTTGAAAATATAGTTCAAAGTCCTAAAGCTTTTATGTATATTTTTAGTAGTTTCTCACGTTATTACTACAACTAAAGCGTACAAGCTCTTAGATGCTGTTAATTTTGCAGGAGATGAGGGTTCTTTATACACCAGAACAATTCCGTAGTAAAATTTATTCGATTGTAGGTAAAGAAGGTTTAAAGACCCAAAAAGAAAATATTGATAAAGCTATAGAACTTGAGAGTAAAAGGCAAGATCCAGAAGCGTTCTTGAGCATCCTTGACAACTTCTTGAAACCAACTGATGCTGCATATAAGAAGATTGAGAAACTGATTTCAAGTATTAAAAGTTTAAATACGACTTCGTATCCACAACCACAAGGAAATAATGTTATTTCGCAGGATGGTGTTGAAAAGCGAAACCTGAAACCAATACATCCAACATCATCTAAATTTGTAGAAGATGCAAATGTTAACTATTTTATCCTTTCAAGAAACTACCTACCTATAAAAATGCGAGAAACGCTTTCCAGAAAGGTAATAACATTTCAAAAAGGTTATGCTCCTGGTGGTAAATACTATTCTAATCCATTGGATAACCCTATAGATAATAGATCAACCATTGATCATTTTAAGCATTGGTGTTTTTATGATAAAGGTGGTTATCCTCCTATCGTAGAGGGAACTTATGAGAATAAACAGTACTTTGAGCAGTTAATGCAAGATTTATTTAATCGTTATGCCAACAGGTAAAATTATTATCACGAACGATACAGGTGAACAAGTAGAAGCTACAGCTCCTGTCATTGTCTCTGCAAGTCGTTCAACCGATATTCCTGCTTTTTATGCCAAGTGGTTCTTCAACCGCTTGGCTAAAGGGTATTGTGCATGGTATAACCCCTTCAACCAGCAGAAAATGTATATTTCTTTCGAGAACTGCAAGGTTGTGATTTTCTGGACAAAGAACCCAAAGCCGATCCTCCCATACCTTCATGAGCTTGACGAAAGAGGAATACACTACTACTTTCAGGTTACACTCAACGATTATGTAAAAGAAGGTTTTGAACCTAATGTTTCGTCTGTCGAAAACAGAGTTGAGACATTCAAGAAACTTTCTGATATGATTGGTAAGGAGAAAGTAATCTGGCGTTTTGATCCTTTAATAATTACGCCAAACATCGCTCCTCGTGACCTCTTGACGCGCATTTGGCACATTGGAAATAAACTGAAAGGTTACACAAATAAGCTTGTATTCAGTTTCGTTGATGTAAAAGCTTATCGCAAGGTTCAAAACAACCTTGTTAAGGAAACTATGCTTTTTACAAAGGAGAATGTGGAGAATGCCGAAGCTAACCTTGCTCAACGCATAGAAATCGTAGAAGGACTTCAAAAGATTCGTGAAGTTTGGCACAAAGATGGTTGGGATGTTGAAATCGCCACTTGTGCGGAAGATATTGACCTCGAAAAATACGGGATAGAACACAATCGTTGTATTGATGGTGAATTGATGAAACGCATTTTTGCTGACGATAAGGAACTTGTCTATTATCTACATACATTGAAATTACCAGAAAAAGACTTGTTTGGTAATTTGCCACCAATACCAGAGAAGGTGCGTAATGTAAAGGATACAGGGCAACGTAAGGTATGTGGATGTATGATCAGCAAAGACATCGGCATGTATAATACTTGTCGTCATTTCTGTGTCTACTGCTATGCCAATACAAGTAAAGAATGCGTCATCAGAAATGCTGAGAAACATAATGATGAAAGTGAAAGTATAATTGGATAATTATGCAAGAGTCAGAACTACAACAATATCTCCTTCGCAACTATCCACAAGAGAATGCTCGTTGCGAGTGGAAGGAATTCAAGAATTTGAAGAACTCGTTCTGTGGGGATGAGAAAAACGATGTCATCTCATATGTGTCGGCTATTGCCAATATGGAAGGAGGACATTTAGTGATAGGAGTACATGACAGTTCTTTGGAAATTGTCGGGACAGATACCTATAATTATGACCGGCAAAAGGCAATTCTTCGTTTAACAGAACGATGTGTTAATCTTTCGACAGAAGGTCTCGATATTGAAGAGTTTGTTACCGATGACACTAACAAGAAAGTTTGGGTGGTCCATATTCCCAAGCATCGTCCCAAATTGCCTGTTTACGCTCATAACAAAGCATGGCAGCGAATTGAAGATTCTCTTGTAGAGTTGACCACTGAACGCATGAATGTCATTCTTGATGAGCCAATATTTGGCGAAACAGATTGGTCTGCACAGATTGTTCCTGATGCAACGATAGATGACCTTGACGAAGTTGCTATAGCTAAAGCCCGCAAAATGTTTAAGAAGGTACATAGTCGTGATTCCCGAATCAGAGGTAAATGCTTGGGATATTCAGACATTTCTTGGCAAATGCGGACTGACAAGAAATGGATGCATCACTCGTGCCGCTATCATATTGTTGGGCAAATACGAATCAGCCTTTAAACTGCGTCCTGTTGTCGCTCAGGTAACTTGGACACGCAGGGATGCAAATCAAGATGTGGTGGACTACGAACATTTCACTGTTCCATTCATACTGACAGTAGATGAAATTCTCTCAAAGATTGAAAATCTGACTTTGCGTGAAATGCCTGGTGGTACGCTTTTCCCAGATACAATGAAACAGTATGATGACTACACTATACGCGAAGCACTTCATAACTGCATTGCTCATCAAGATTACACGATGCAACAGCGTGTCAATTTCGTTGAGAATCCCGGCTACCTATATTATTCCAACGCCGGTACTTTCATCCCCGGAACTTTGGAAAATGCTTTGAGGAATGAGGAATCTCAGACCTATTTCCGCAATGAATGCCTATGCAAGGCAATGGTGGACTTCAATATGATTGATACCGTAAGTCGTGGCATCAAGAAAATGTTTAATGAACAATGGCGCAGACACTTTCCGATGCCGGACTACGAGATTGATGCGGCAAAAAAGAAAGTTGTAGTACGCATATATGGTAACGAGATCAATAAACGATATACGGATTTATTGAAGACTGACAACACTCTATCATTATGGGATTGCATATCTCTCGATGCTGTGCAGAAAGGCAGATTCATACATGAAGATGTTGCAAAAGACTTGCTGAACAGGGGACTTATTGAGGGCGATGCTCCCAATTATACAATTTCTTTAGGAGTTGCTAAAGCCACTCGTCAATTGCAAGGTTACACCAAGCAAAAAGGACTTGATAAGGACAAAATTAAACAGATGGTTTTGCAATATCTTAAGAATGCTGGATCAGATGGAGCCAAACGTGATGGCATCTACGAATACATCAAAGATGTAATGCCTAGCAATAAGACTGAAGAGCAAAAACTACGCAGCCTTGGTGATCTATTGAAAGTTATGAAAGCCGAGGAATTGATTAGAACAGATGGACGAAATTGGTTTATATTATAGCCAATCCGTCGAAATTCGACGAAAAGATACAGCCCATTCCGTCGAAAATGTTTAAATCCGTCGAAATTCGACGAAACACATACTGAATTCAAAAGAATAAAGACCATGTTATTAGGAGACAAAATAAAAGAGTTGAGAGAAGAACACGGTGTGCTACAAAGGCAATTGGCAGCTTTGCTTGAAATAGACACTCCAATGTTTAGCAAAATAGAGCGTGGCGATAGATATGCTAAACGGGCACAAGTAATACAATTAGCTGAGTATTTCAAGATTGATAAAAATGAACTTCTTACACTATGGTTGGCAGACAAAGTATTGGATGCTATAGAAGGTGAAGACGAATTAAAGCGGAAAGCCATTGAGGTTGCACAAGAAAGAATAGGCTAATCCTCACAAATATCGGGAACTATATGGTATCATTACCATACAATTTCCGATATTAATATTTGATAATCAGATTGATATTTTACAATATTCGGTTCAAGCGTGGAACTGCAAATGCCACGTTCTAAGTCGGAGGTCGTAAGAATAACCTTTATTCAGAGTATGGTAATAGCAGCCCACGCTATAGCGTGAGAAACCAATTACGCTTTTCCCTCTGAATAGTCTTGAATTTCCTACGTTCCCGACTTCGAGATAAGCATAACGCTTCTTTCTTTTCTAATATGTCTTGGAAAGAGTTTCCTCAATCCGGCACAAAGGTAGTGAAATTTCATGAAACAGGACCTTATATACCGTGATTTTCTTAAAGTTATGAGTGGATTTTAAGTCTATTGTTCTAAAACCAATATTAAATAAACTGCAAGAAAGACAAATCTATTAAATAATGGGCTAACATTTTCTGAAAAACTCTGTAAGGATAGAAAAAATGTTTGAGATGTATGAACTCTTAAGAAAGGACGAAAACTAAAAAAACAAAAATATAGTATCTACTAATTTTAACAAGAATAGGTTTACTAATTTCCTATTTTACTATGATTAGTAAATACTATATTTAGTATCTGCTTATTTTCAGATAGTTATTATCTTATCAGAAGGGCAAATCCTCCTTTTCGTCCTGCGGAAAATCGGCGGGAGGAACGGGTACGCTGTCTGCACCGTTTACATCGTTGTCCGCTCCGGCTGCCGCATCCTCGCGTTTTCCGGTATTGATAAAGGCAATGCTTTCTGCCGTGATGGAGAGCTGTATCTGGCTCTCGCCGTTCTTGTCTTTCCACAGGGAAGATGACAGTGTACCGTCAACGAGTATGAGTCTTCCTTTCGTCAGATATTCGGACAAATGGATATGGTTGTCCTTGTTGCTGCGTACCCTTATCCAAGTGGTAGTGTTTTGTCCTCTTGAATAATCGTCAACGGCTATGTCCATAGCCATGAATGAGCCGTGTACTCCTGAAATAACCTGGCAATCTTTGCCGATGCGTCCGATAGTGTGAACATGTAACATAATAGAAAATTGTTTGTGGCAAGGTGGTTGGTCCGTGATGGTAGAAGGTGTTTCCAAGCGTTCCAGAGAGCAGCTTTTTGGCCGTACACAGCAAAACAAGGTGGTGGTCTTTGATCGTGGGAATCATCGTATCGGTGATTTTGTCCATGTACGCATTACTGAAGCCAGTTCGGCTACATTGAAAGGAGAAGAGGTGTTCTGATGGGGAGAAAAGAAGAATATAAGGAAAAGAACTTGCAATATTTGCAAGTTCTTTCTACACAGGAAGGTATTTGTCCTTTACCTTGTAATATGTTTTATAAAGTATTGCAGACAGGTACGGGTACAGTTTCACCTACAATCCGAAGTATTGTCACCGTTCATTATCGGGGAAGTCTGATAAACGGAAAAGAGTTTGATAATTCCTATGACCGTAACTGTCCCGAAGCTTTCCGGCTGTGTGATGTCATAGAGGGATGGCAGCTGGCGCTTCAACGTATGCATGTAGGAGATAAATGGGTGGTTTATATTCCTTATACTATGGGATATGGCAACCGTACAAGCGGGCCGATTCCTGCTTTCTCTACATTAATATTTGAGGTGGAACTGCTGGGCATTGCATAATGCCTCCGGTTATCGGTTATGCAGTCTGTCATTCATCCGGTCTTCGTAACCGTCACGATATTTCTTTTCGGGCATAACAATCCATAAGATTATATAGACAATAATGCCCGAAAAGGCTGTGAAAACCGTGGCAAATGAATAGATAATGCGCACTACCGTAACATCCCAGCCAAAATAATCGGCCAGTCCCGCACATACTCCGGCTAGCATTCTGTTGTTGGAACGGGTCAGTTTTTTGTTTTCCATTTCCGTCTCTTTTTAAGTTATCTGCACAAATGTAGGAAAAGTAAAAACGAATTATTAACTTATACTCTTAAAAGTACTTAAAGGATAGTCCTTCTCATTCAATTTATTTGTTATTTTGCAGCAAATTAGGGCAAAAAAGTGGATATACTCAAAATAAATACTTGTCCGTTGTGCGGCGGAAAACATTTGGGACATGCAATCACTTGTACGGATCACTATGCTTCGGGTGAACAATTCAATTTGGTTCGCTGCGATGATTGTGGCTTTATTTTTACACAAGGTGCACCCGTGGAAGCCGAGATAGGGCGATATTATGAGACCCCCGATTATATTTCACACACTGATACCCGCAAGGGGCTGATGAACCGTGTATACCATGAGGTACGCAAGTATATGCTGTCACGCAAAGCCAAGCTGATAAAACGGACATCCGGTTTGAGTAAAGGTACTTTGTTAGACATAGGTACCGGTACCGGATATTTCAGCAATGCTATGAAGGAGCGCGGATGGCGGGTGAAAGCGATAGAGAAAAAGTCCGCAGGCGCGTTCGTTTGCCAAAGAGCATTTTGAATTGGATGTAGATACGGAGGATGCTTTGGCGGGATATGCCGATCATTCTTTTGATGCCATAACTTTATGGCATGTGATGGAGCATCTGGAGCATCTGAATGAAACGTGGGAGAAATTATTCAAGCTGTTGAAAGAGAGGGGAGTATTGATAGTGGCTGTGCCTAATCCCAGTTCGTATGATGCGGAAAAGTATAAGGAATGGTGGGCGGCATACGATGTGCCCCGTCATTTATGGCATTTTACACCTTCCGTCATGCAACAATTCGGTGTCAAGCATGGTTTTAAATTAGCGGAACAGCATCCGATGCCTTTTGATGCTTTTTATGTATCCATGTTGACGGAAAGATATAAAGGCAGCCGTTTGTCCTTTTTGAAGGGAATGTGGACGGGCCTGTTGGCCTGGTTCAGTTCACTGGCGAAAAAAGAACGCAGTAGTTCAATGATTTATGTATTCAGAAAGAAGTGATTATGGGAAAAAAATCAAGGGTCCTTTTTCGATATGCAGTTCATTACCTCCAGCATCAGTACAATGCTGGTGTTGCTCTTGTTGGGGATGGTGGTATTCTTTGTGCTGTCTGCCAATAACTTATCCAAGTATGTACGCGAGAACATCAGTTTCTCCGTACTCATCAGCGATGATATGAAAGAAGCGGACGCTTTGAAATTCCAGAAAAAATTGAATGAGGAACCTTTTGTGAAAGAAACTTCCTATATATCGAAGGAGCAGGCGTTGAAAGAGCAGAGCGAAGCGATGGGTACAGACCCGGCTGAATTCTTGGGATATAATCCTTTTACAGCTTCTATTGAAATAAAACTGAATGCCGATTATGCCAATTCGGACAGCATTTCTTGGATAGAGCAGAAAATTATGCAGAACAAGAAAGTAATGGAAATCAACTATCCTCAGGATTTACTGGATGCAGTGAACAGCAATATACGGAAAATCAGTTTTTTGCTATTGGGACTGGCTGCGCTGCTTACCCTTATTTCTTTTGCGCTGATTAATAACACCATCCGTCTGGCCATTTATTCCAAACGTTTTCTGATTCATACCATGAAACTGGTAGGGGCAAGCTGGGGATTTATCCGTCGTCCTTTTTTGGTGCGGAATATATGGATAGGGATACTGGCCGCTGCCATGGCAGATGCGGCATTGATAGGAATGGCCTATGCGTTGGTAAGATATGAACCCGAATTGATTGAGATTATTACCCCTATGACCATGCTTATGGTAATGGGTTCTGTTTTTGTGTTTGGTGTGGTTATTACCTTTATGTGTGCATATATATCAATCAACAAATACTTGCGCATGAAAGCTAGTGCGTTGTATTACATTTAATAATAAAAGGATATGGATAGACAAAAATTCGCCTTTGATAAAACTAATTTTATATTGCTTGCCATAGGTATGGCAGTGATTATTGTCGGTTTTCTGCTGATGACAGGACCTAGTTCGACAGAAGGATATTTTGAGCCGGATATTTTTAGTGTACGTCGCATCAAAGTGGCGCCCGCAGTATGTTTCTTTGGCTTTATATTTATGATTTATGGCATTGTCCGCAAGCCAAAGGACAAGACAGAAGTGGTTAACTCTTGATTTTTTTAATTTTTAATTCTCAATTTTTATTTAAAGAATGGAATGGTTTGAGGCATTGATCCTTGGTGTGCTCCAAGGATTGACAGAGTATTTGCCGGTCAGCAGTAGTGGTCATCTGGCTATCGGTTCGGCATTGTTTGGCATACAAGGGGAAGATAATCTGACTTTTACCATAGCAGTGCATGTGGCTACGGTACTCAGTACTTTGGTTATATTATGGAAAGAAATAGGCTGGATATTCCGCGGCTTGTTCAAGTTTGAGATGAATGCGGAGACAAAATATGTGATCAATATCCTGGTATCCATGATTCCTATCGGCATTGTGGGTGTGTTTTTTAAAGATTATGTGGAAGAAATTTTCGGTTCCGGCTTGCTCATTGTAGGTTGTATGCTGTTATTGACAGCTTTGCTTCTTGCTTTCTCTTATTATGCAAAACCTCGTTTGAAAGAGAACATCAGCATGAAGGATGCGTTTATTATAGGTCTGGCACAGGCTTGTGCCGTGATGCCGGGATTATCCCGTTCGGGTACTACCATTGCTACCGGTTTGTTGTTGGGAGACAACAAGGCGAAACTGGCTCAGTTCTCTTTCCTGATGGTGATTCCTCCTATATTGGGTGAGGCGTTGCTGGATGGTATGAAGATTGTAAAAGGAGCTGCAGCCGGCACATCAGATATATCTGTATTGTCATTGATTGTAGGTTTTCTGGCAGCTTTCATATCGGGCTGTGTAGCTTGTAAGTGGATGATTAATATTGTGAAGAAAGGTAAGTTGATTTATTTTGCTATCTATTGTGCCATAGCCGGTGCCGTTACGATAGCGTGCACATTGATGTAATTGGATGAATTTTAAAGAAGGAGAAGTATTATACTTTGATAAACCGCTGAAATGGACCTCATTTGCAGTGGTGAACAAGATAAGATACCATATTTGCCGCAAACTGGGCGTGAAGAAAATAAAAGTGGGACATGCCGGGACATTAGACCCGCTGGCTACCGGGGTGATGATTATTTGTACAGGCAAGGCAACGAAACGCATCGAAGAGTTCCAGTATCATACCAAAGAATACATTGCCACCTTGCAGTTAGGGGCTACCACACCTTCATTCGACCTGGAGAAGGAGATAGATGCTACCTATCCTACGGAACATATCACCCGCGAGTTGGTAGAGGAAGCCTTGCAGCGTTTTATCGGCAGGATAGAACAGATTCCGCCTGTTTTCTCGGCTTGTAAGGTAGATGGTAAACGCGCTTACGATTTGGCTCGAAAAGGTGAGGATGTGGAGTTGAAAGCCAAGACGTTGATTATAGACGAGATAGAGTTGCTGGAATGTAATCTGCCTGAGATTAAAATCAGGGTAGTGTGCAGCAAGGGCACTTATATCCGTGCATTGGCCCGTGATATTGGCGAAGCTTTGAATAGCGGTGCTCATTTGACAGGGCTGATACGTACCCGGGTGGGGGATGTGAGACTGGAAGACTGTTTGTCGGTGGAAAGTTTTCCGGAATGGCTTGACCAACAAGAGATTGAAGAAGTTATAAACGAATAAGGAGAGATAAGATGAAACTGTCGCAATTTAAATTTAAACTGCCGGAGGATAAAATAGCTTTGCATCCGGCTAAGTATAGAGATGAGTCGCGCCTGATGGTTGTTCACAAATCAACAGGTAAGATTGAACACAAGGTATTCAAGGATATCCTGGACTATTTTGATGATAAAGATGTGTTTATCTTTAATGATACGAAAGTTTTCCCTGCGCGTTTGTATGGAAATAAGGAAAAGACCGGTGCCCGTATCGAGGTATTTTTGTTGCGCGAGCTGAATGAGGAACTTCGCTTGTGGGATGTGCTGGTAGATCCTGCCCGTAAGATCCGTATCGGTAACAAGCTTTATTTTGGTGACGATGATTCCATGGTGGCCGAAGTGATTGACAACACCACTTCCCGCGGACGTACCCTGCGTTTCCTGTATGACGGTTCTCACGACGAGTTCAAGAAAGCATTGTATGCGTTGGGAGAGGCTCCGCTGCCCAGTTTCATCCGTCGTCCGGTAGAAGAGGAAGATACCGAACGTTTCCAGACTATCTTTGCCAAGAACGAAGGGGCTGTGACAGCTCCCACTGCCGGACTTCATTTCAGCCGCGAGTTGATGAAGCGTATGGAAATCAAAGGTATAGACTTTGCTTTTGTGACGATGCATGCCGGACTGGGTAATTTCCGCGAGATTGATGTGGAGGACCTTACCAAGCATAAGATGGATTCGGAGCAGATGTATGTCAATGCGGATGCGTGCCATATTGTGAATAATGCCAAGGATGAAGGAAAGAATATTTGTGCGGTAGGAACGACAGTGATGCGCACGATAGAGACTGCGGTAGGTACGGATGGTCATCTGAAAGAATTTGACGGATGGACCAATAAGTTCATTTTCCCTCCTTATGATTTCTCGGTAGCCAACAGCATGGTTACTAACTTTCACCTGCCTCTCTCCACTTTGCTGATGCTGGTAGCTGCCTACGGTGGTTATGATCTGGTGATGGAGGCTTATCACACAGCATTGAAGGAAGATTACCGTTTCGGTACTTATGGCGATGCTATGTTTGATTTTGGATAAGTAATACCGGTTGGAGCAGCGTATGAGGGTTTATTTGGGACTTGGAACCAATCTGGGTGATAAAGAATCAAATCTGCATGTTGCTGTCCGGAAGATAAATGAGCGGATAGGGGAGGTTACTGCCCTTTCCGCTTTTTATGTTACCGCCCCTTGGGGGTTTTCTTCTGAAAATTCTTTTCTGAATGCCGCCTGTTGCGTGGAGAGTGTGCTTCCTCCCTTGGATATATTGCGGGAAACACAGGAGATAGAGCGTGAATTAGGCCGGATGAAGAAGTCGGCGGGAGGTAATTATAGTGACCGCCTGATTGATATAGATATTTTGTTGTACGGCGATTTAATACTGCATACGCCGGAATTGGAAATCCCTCATCCCCTGATGACTGAACGGAGGTTTGTCATGGACCCGCTGGCGGAGATTGCATCGGATGTGGTGCATCCGGTATTGGGAAAAAGGCTGGGGGAGCTTTAAACCTGTAAGAGTATATTAATTAAAAGAGGACGGAAAATTCTTCAAATCCGTCATTGTGGTGTAGATAGCTGATTGATAGTGTATTGTTATGAAGGATTCGTAATAGAATCCTTCATAAATGTTTCAG
>OKWD01000086.1_pt1 | contig 15951 bp, 10 predicted proteins | sample 1607011 | NCBI WGS metagenome assembly OKWD01 (sample SAMN04414077, study PRJEB24778) | human gut metagenome | material: faecal | host: Homo sapiens | reverse complement strand
CTGGACTCCTGAAAATCAAAGTGCCCGCTATCCTCGTCCGGATGCAAGTATTACAAACGGACAGGACCCGTATCAACAATGGGCTAATTATTTTGATGGTTCCTACTTGAAAGTAAAAACTATTTCACTAGGTTATACATTTCCCAAAAAATGGTTGGATGCCGTAAAGATTAACAAAATGCGTATATATTTTACCGCAAACAATCCGTTCATTTTTACAAAGTGTGACTACTTACAAAACTATGATCCCGAAAAGGGAGGAAATGATGACGACGCACCGTTGTCTAAACAATACGTATTTGGCGTTAATATCTCATTCTAAAAACTTATACAGATGAAAAAACATAAATTACTCTCTATATCAGCCGTAATCATGATGTTGTCTGCCTACGGTTGCAGCCTGGATGAATTTAATCCCTCCGGCATCTCCACAGAACAAGAATGGTCTACCCCGGCAGGCTATGAAAAGAAAGTGAACGACTGTTACTTTGACCTGGTCCGCATAGTTTATGGTCAGGCAGAAGACACCTATCTAATGGTTGCAGAAGGTGGAACAGACATTTGGCAAGATACGAATCCCGATGGTACCAACGGTAACTGGAGCAAACTACTCCGTTATGAAGATTACGGTGCTTCCAACGGTATGTTGAATGAAGGATATGCGGGTTTCTATGGTATATTGAGTGCATGTAATGCAGCTGTCCATTATGCCGACAAAGTGGAAGGTCTAAGCGAAACAAGAATCAACGAGTTGGTCAGCGAAGCAAGATTTATCCGTGCCCATGCCTTATATAATATTGTAGAGCAATGGGGAGGCAAATACCTGCCATTGGAGCCTATGAACAGTCCTATTTCCGTTCTTCCTTGCAGTTCGGTTAATGATTTTTATAAAGTAATTCTGGAAGATCTGGAATTCGCCATGAAAAATCTTCCTATCACACAGGAAGTAAAAGGACACGTGACACGTGCAGCCGCTTATCATTTATATGCCAAAGCCTGCCTCACTTTCTCCACCTATACAGACGGTCTGGGTAATACCACCGCCCTGACGGACAGCGAAAGCAAAACCTATTTGGAAAAAGCAAAGGCGGCGGCAGATTACCTGATTCAGAACGCCGGTTCGTTGGGAGTCAAGCTTTATGATGATGTAGAAGCTGTTTTTGATGAGAACAACAATAAAAACAACGAAGAAGCACTTTTCATTGTCTGCCACTCTACCATTACGGCTTATAATCCTCGTGGAAACTATTTCAACCGTGTATGGAAACACTCCGAAGCATACAATAACAATACCTCAGGCATCTATCTTTCGGGCATGACACCCAGTTACGCTACGAACATCAACGGATACGAAGTTCCCAAACTGGCAAAAGGTAACTGCTATATGGAACCCAGCAAGTATATGCTTGATTTATATGGAGAGAAAGACGGCCGCTATAAAGCCTTCTTCAAAGACACTTATTATGTGAATAACGCTACGAACAGTACCAAGAACGGATATACGTGGAACGAGGCCGATGCACAAAGATACGGTCTATCCACCAGCAGGGTCGGTAATTCTGCCTATGATATCACTTTAGGAGATACGGCTGTCTATTTATCTCGTAAGACCTATACACAAGCCGAAAGAAACGCTTGCCGCTATGCCATTTTCAACTTGGAAGACAACTATGCCGACACAAAAAGTCCTCTGAAGTTTTTCCCAAGTCTGAAGAAAGCAGATTGTCCTAGCCTATATGCCGGTTCAAATGCCTCCAAACCTTATTCCTCAGCAGACTGTATTGTCTACCGTTTAGGAGAAACCTACCTGATATCAGCCGAAATTGACTGGAGATTAGGCAACAACCAAAGTGCTGCCGAAAGACTGAACACACTTCGGAACCGTGCCTGTAAAGGACATGACCATAGTATGGATATCACAGCTTCGGAAGTTACCCAGGATTTCTTGCTGGACGAGTATGCACGCGAAATGATTGGTGAATGGAACCGCTGGATGACCTTGAAGAGATTCCGTGCTTTCGAAAGCCGTATCACAAAAGCTAATCCGCAAATCACAAAATTCGATAAGAACATTCACTATTTGCGCCCCATTCCCACAGCCGAATTATTGTTGATTGATAACGCTAATGAATATCAGAATCCGGGATATTAACCGGTATGACAAATATAAAAAATAAAAGACAGCTTGGATAGAATTCACTATCCAAGCTGCTTTTTTAAGAGAGATACTTCACTCACTGAACCATCCCCCTTCTGACCTTAAATTATTCACAAAAGGGCTACCGCAAATAAGTAAACAATAATTATCAGCCCTCTTTCTTTTTGAACGAACCTATGTTACTTAAAATTCAAATATTGCCGGTTTCCTGATACTCCATGCTGCTTTGCAGGACAGAAACGGAAGGAGAACGACATACGTTCAGCCGGAATCAAATAAGGCTGATGAGGATAAGCCCCCCAACTGGTATCACCACCCACTCCCATCTGTTTCAGGTCAATGTTCCATGTCACCATATCCTTGAACTGGATATCGGATAAATGACGCTGCGATTTACGAAGGCCCGGCTCATCTAAATCTTCTGTAGGGAACAGATAAGCACTGGTGCTGACATAAGGCTGTCCGACAACCATCAATCCCTGTCCGGCGGTATCTGTCAGGCTCATCCAACGGACTTCAGTCTTATTACCGTTTTCCTGCGGACGGTCATACGGGAAATACTGATCGGCCACACTTCCCTTGTACAGACCTACATAAGAAGAAGTATTCCGGTCTATATAATTCTCATGAGGACCACGTCCCAGCCATTCCATCTGACTAAACTGCTTGTTCAGTGTAATACTAACCCCCATCCGGGGCAATAAAGGCAATGTATCGTTACCCGGAATGAAAGTACAGTTCACATCCAAATACCCTTTTCCCGAAAAATGATAGGCAACGATAAAATCAGACTCTCCTACAGGCAACTTATAATGAGAAACAACCTCATAAGCTTCTTTACCCAACGCCTTTTGTTTCATGGACAACAGTTTTGCCTGACGCCCCGCATCACGCCACGGACGCAAGGTTTTATTCATGCCATTTCCCATATCATTATCCGTCACAGGACGCCAGAAATTAGGACGTAAAGCTTCTTTTATCAGCTCCGTACTTCCCTCTTTATAAGAAGTCAAGGCACCGGTTTCCTTATCAAAACCTACGCTCAGATTACCGGCTGTAAGTGTCAACAACGAAGCCGCATCATCTGCTACCACCGATGAAGACTGAACCTCAGCAACAAACGGCTGATAAAATGGAAGACTCACCTGGGCATCAGCCAGTTTTGTTCCGGCTTTCAGCAGACCATCCTCATTTTTCAAACTGGCATAGAAATTCAAGAAATACTCCACACCGGGTTTTACCTGTATGGCTGGAAAAGAAGTCTTGAACTTACCCGTCTGCTGAGGAGCCAGGGATACATTATCAATAGTTCCGGTAGCCAGAAGTTCACCATTCCCCTCCAGCTTCCAAGTAAAATTGAAATCACTTAAATCCGTAAAGAAGTACTTGTTACGTAACTCTACCCATCCCTCATGATAATCCAATAAAGAGAATGCTATATTTTGATATACTTTTTTCACTTCATGGATATGCGGCTTCAAGGTACGGTCGGCGGCAATCAGACCGTTCATACAGAAATTGGCAGAACTTGGAGTACCTTTCGGAGCCAGGTCACCTCCGTATGCCCAATAGAATTTTCCATCCGGCGTCTTTGCATACAAGCCCTGATCTACCCAGTCCCAGATATGTCCGCCCTGTAAAGAGGGATATTTCTCTATCACATCCCAATAATCCTGAAGATTTCCTTCACTGTTGCCCATAGCATGGGCATATTCACATAGAATCAGCGGTTTGGTCGGAAGATAGAGAGAATGATTGATCAATACATCTATCTTTTATACATTGGACAGAAAATATCGGTATAAGGTCCCTTTATTCCGTCTTCCGAATGCACGGGACGCTGTGAACGGTCATTGGCATGTACCCATTTATAGGTAGCCGCGAAGTTACATCCCTCACCGGTTTCATTACCCAATGACCAGATAATGACACAAGGATGGTTTTTGTCACGCTCGAACATACGTTCCGTGCGGTCTATGAAAGCTTTCTCCCATTCGGGCTGGTTAGCTAGGCATTGATCGGGCTTATATCCCATGCCATGGCTCTCGATATTGGCCTCATCAACCACATACATACCATAAATATCACATAATTCATACCAGCGGGGATCGTTGGGATAATGAGAGGTTCGTACACTGTTGATATTATTCTCTTTCATCAATTGAATATCACGCAGCATGGACGCCTCATCTACCACATGACCGTTATAAGGATCGTGTTCGTGTCGGTTTACTCCTTTTATATAGACCGGTTTACCATTTACCAGCAATTGAGCATGTTTGATTTCGGATTTGCGGAACCTATGTATTGGGAAATGTATTGTTCCGGTTTGCCATTTACACGCAAAGCAATCAGCAATCTATACAGATTTGGTTTCTCCGCACTCCATAACAAAGGTTCTCTCACTTCCTTTTTAAATGAAGTTCCCGACCGGCAGCATTCCAACGCTTACGCTCATTGTAGATACTTTTGCCTGCTTTGTCCAACAGGCTTACTTCCACTTCAGCCCCTTTTATTTTACCTTCTCCTGCTTTGCCCAACTCTACAAAAAGATGAAAGTCAGCATTCTTGTATTCCCCGTCAAGATCGGTAACCACTTCATAGTCACGCACATGAGTTGCGGATCGGGCATACACATAAACATCACGCTGTATGCCGGCAAAACGCCAGTAATCCTGATCTTCCAGATAGTATCCGTCACTGAACTTGAAAACCTGTACGGCTATTTCATTCTCCCCTTGTTTTACATACGGCGTAATATCAAACTCCGAAGGTGTTTTGGAATCCTGAGAGTAACCTACTTTTTCACCATTCACCCACACATAAAAAGCAGAAGCCACTCCTCCGAAATAAAGAATAATCTGGCGTTTATTCCAATGAGCAGGAATAGTAAAAGTACGTCTATAAGAGCCAACCGGGCTGTTTTCCACTGCAATCAATGGTGGATTCTTCTTTATACCATACCCACTGCCTACATAAAAAGGATAGCCGAACCCTTGAAGCTCCCAATTGGAAGGAACTTTAATATCATCCCAACCTGAAACATCATATCCTTTTTGGAAGAAGTCCATCGGTCGTTCATCCGAACGGGGTACAAAATGAAATTTCCATGTTCCGTTCAAGGATTGGAAGTAAGGAGATTGTGATTTATCACCCTGCAATGCCAATTCTTTAGTGGGGTATCCCATAAAATTAGCCGCCGAAGGCAGACGATTGATATGAAGCACATCAAAATTCTCCCAATCATTATCCGAACGGGGGTATTTGTTTCTACGCACTTCTACATTGTCTGTGCTCGTTTCGTTAGCGCTCCTGTTTACCGGAGCACCGTCATATTGGGATTGTGCCATACCTGCCAACGACAAAGATATGGCAATCCCTGTCAATATAGAACGAATTTTCATCATAAATATATCTTTTAATAAATTCGGAGTATCCGCATACTGATTTTTACTTCCACTATCATTGATCCAACAACAATCGCAAAATCAAAGCAGAAGACCAACCAAAGTTGGGTGCATTCAACACTTCACCTGTCAGTGGATTGTAGTTTTCATGAATCGGTCCGTCGGTCATCAGTCCTTGAGCATGTGCCATGAACTTGCGAGTCAGCAAGTCGGCTTCCTCCACATATCCGTAGCGCTTCAATCCGGTTATACCAAAATATACCTGGTTAAACCAAACCGGACCACGCCAATAACCGAAAGTAGGACGCAATGCAGGATGACTTACATCAAGAGTACCTAGCGGCAGGTAAGAGTTGAAATGTTTTTCATCCATCATGATGTTCTTCACACTCTCGGCTTGTTCCGGGGTAGCAATACCTGCCCACAAAGGCAACCACCCCTCAGCCCCCATCACCTTGACAGGTGTACGGTCATTCAAACGAATATCATAAAAGAAACCACTCTCGCTGTCATACATTTTAGTCTGTACATACAGCTTGATTACCTCAGCCTCCTTAGCCAACTGTTCAGAAAGCTCTTGCTTTCCCAAGATAGAAGCCATTTCCGAAAGTGTCAGTTTATCTACATAAAGGAAGGAATTCAAACAAATATTCTCCTGATCCATCGACCAAGCTTTCTCCATCTCATTCTTTAGCATCCGGGTGTCATCAAAACGCACACCGTTATCCATGCCGCTCTCCCAAGCCGCCGCAATCAGTGTACCATCAGTAGAACCATATTCGCAAATGCCATTGTGATCGTGGTCACGCTCAGCATACCACCATTGATGGAACTTATACAATTTATCAAATATTTCGTCCAAGAACGCTTTGTCTCCTGTAACCTTATAGACATTCATGGCTCCCCATGATGCTACAGGAGGTTTGGAGTCGCGCCAATTGTTACGTGCCTTATTATAACCGATAAAATCAGGAACCATACCATTCTCTGCCTGATAATCGAACAAAGAAAGCATTTCACTCTTGGCCCCTTCGGGATTATAGTACACATTACCCGATGCAATTTGCCAAGCATCCCACGACCAACATCCACCGATGAATCCTGTATAGGAAGGGAAACTAACAACCATGGAAGATATCACCGGCAGGAGTACGCCAATTGGAGTTCAACGTCATCAATGCTTTCACAGCAATGTTCCTGTAAGCGTTTTCTTTCATATAAGGACTGTCGGCAGACAGTATCCGTTGAAGCCCCTGATTCCAACGCTGCGCATTCTCGGCAAAACATTGATCAAAAGGTATGGATTTTATTGCAACATACTCCTTATCTGCCTCTTCGCCTTTCAAGGTCAGTGTCTGGCTGTATTCCGAAGTATAACTTTTGCCGGATTGCAGCAAATAGTCACTCTTCTCAACAACTTGCAAACTGTCGTTCCCCACAGTCATCACTTCATCGGCTGTATGGAAAAGCACGGTAGCCGTCACCTCGTCTACCGGCGGTTCGTTACGCAGTGTGATAATCTGGCGATTGGTTCCCCAACGGCGACCGTAGAACGGATAATGGAACCGAACGCCCTTATCCACCTTAGTGGCAGTAGTATTCTCTTCAAAAACACCGCCACTCCAAGTCAGCGACACATTCAAAGGTGTGTCACTAAGATTTGTAATAACAGAACGTACAAAAGCAGTGCGTGAAGTGGCAAAACACAACTCAGTAGTGAATTCCAACTGCGCATCTTTAAAATGTTGTATCAACTTTCCGGGTAGATACTTGGCAGTCTGCATATTGCGAACCAAGTCGTACTTTTCACCATTGACCACCAACGTAGGCTGTGCCAACGTTTGGGCAATCCATCCTCTTCCATGCATCGTCATAGGCCCGATGAAGGCACCCGCAAATGCCCTGCTTTGGTTTACTGGCAATGCATAGCCACTCCATGCACCCAGATCAGAGAACAAATTGAGATCCCCATCTACAGGTTGTTCCGGTACATTTTTCACATTCAACAAATTGGGAAAATCTTCCTGTGTCGTAAACAGGGACTTTTCCGGCTGTGTAGCGACCGGGGTACATGCCCCCAGCCAAAGAATGCTACACATTCCATATATAGGAAATAAATGTTTCATAAACGGTTCTTCCAAAATTATACAAACAAGATTACTTGCTATAGTTCGGATTCTGCTCCCAATCGGGATTCAACAGAAATTCACTATGAGGAATAGGAAACAACTGGTGCTTGGTATCTACATAATTCTCAACAAACGGTTTATTGTGAGCTTTCAGCGTTTCTTCTACAATACCCCAGCGAACCAAGTCATACCAGCGCGAACCTTCCAATGCCAGCTCGCAAGGACGTTCTTTGTCTTGCAGATGTTTCAAGACTTCGGCTTTACTCATGGTAAGCGGCAATGCCGGTACATTGACACGTGCACGAACCTTATTTATTATGTTAATGGCCTCTGTTGTTTCACCCTTGTCATTTAGACATTCTGCATAAAGCAACAATACATCGGCATAACGGATAACGGAAACATTAAAGAAACTATAGTCCCAATAATCACTCATACCCTCGGTATAAGTAACATATTTGTGCCAGAAGATTTCTCCTTCTTTGTGGTAATCCTTAAAGGATTTTCCATTCTTATAATAAAAGGGACGACACTCGGGATCGTCAAAAATAAGCGTATGAAGTGCACGGTCGCTAGACTTACCGTCTATAGTCTTATCAGCCAATAACGTCTGACACATCCAGTCCGTAGGATAAGCTTCTTCATATGCATCCAGCCCAGCCATAGGTCCCAAATGAACGGTAAACAAGTTATATTCATACTGTCCGCCTGAACGGTCTCCGGTAAACTGAATCTCAAAAAGAGACTCTTTATTGTTCTTGTGCATACCGTCAAAATTATCAGCCCAATTCTCCATCAAGCCAAAAAGACTTCCTTCTTTATCAATGATCTTCTTGAATTCAACTTCGGCTTTACTCAATTCTTTGCGGAACATATAGAACTTACCCAAAAGAGCCGCTGCCGTATAACGCGTGACACGTCCTTTTTCACTTTCCTCATAACTTTCGGGAAGGTCGCTCTGTACTTCTTTCAGTTCGGTCTCAATCAGACTTACCAGTTCTCCCGGATTGGCTTGTGGCGGATAGAACTCTTCATCCGTACCTGCCAATGCCTCCTTATAAATAGGAACTCTCTCGCCAAAATTCACATACAAACGATAATAAAAGTAAGCACGCAAAAAACGGGCTTCGGCTATAGACTGCTTCTTCAAGGCATTGAGTGATTCCGAGTCACCAGGTACAGTGGGAATGTTGGTCAAACATTGATTGGCATAATTAATACCTTTATACAAATTAGTCCACTCCGTCTTGACTACGGAGTTAGTGGGTTCCACATTGAATGATGAAATATTCATCCAACTCGTCACATCATCTCTGTGGGTAATCTCATCACTTCTGTATCCGTCTATTACTATGTAGCGTTCAAACGGTATCGCCCAAGATGCATTCGGCTGCAACGCTCCGTATACACTAGTCAATCCTTTCATAATATCCCCTTCACTTTTCCAGAAAATACCAGGTGATAAAGCATTGGGATTAGAGTCTTCATCCAAGAAATCTGTGCAAGAGGAAAAAGACATTCCGCTCAGAAGAGCTGCATATAATAATATGTTTTTGAATTTCATAATCTTCGTATTAAATTTAATTAGAAACCGAATTTAAGACCCATCATAAAGTCACGACTCAAAGGAATGGCTGCATAGTCATATCCCATCTGTCCGACTGAAGAACCGGTTGAAGGATCATATCCTTTGTAGTTGGTAATAGTGAACAAACGGGTAGCGCCTACATAAATACGCAGGTTACTCAAGCCCATTTTCTTACAATATTTAACCGGCAGATTATAACCTATCTGCAAGTTATTCAGACGCAGATAGTCACCATTCTCCACAAAACGGGTGGAAGTACGAGAGTTCTTATTAGGGTCACCAGACACGGCACGTGGAATATCAGTATCAGGATTTTCAGGTGTCCAAGCATTCAAGGCATTCTTACCATAGTTGAACACATGGTCCATACGCTCCAACTGATATTTAGTATAGTTATAACGCTTAGCACCAAAGTCACCGTAGAAATTGGCTACCAAGTCAAAGTCTTTATAAGCCAAGTTAATGTTGAATCCCAATGACACCTTCGGTGTACCACTACCCACTTTCACGCGGTCGTTTGTATCAAGCATACCATCTCCATTCTGATCTATGAAACGGATATCACCCGGCTTAGCCACAGGCTGCAGAGGCTGCCAGTTGCCGTTTTGATCCTTATAGCCATGAGCTGTGTTCCATTCGTCCACTTCTGCTTGATTTTGGAAGATTCCGGCAGTTTGATATACCCAGAATTCACCGATTTCACCACCTACATAAGTACGCAAAGCACCGTATTCATAGAGATAGTCAGGATTGGCCATAGATTTCAACACACTTTTATAATGAGATAAATTCAAATCCAAATCATACTTCAATCCTCCGGCTTTGCCATGATAAATGGCTTGCATTTCAAAACCGGTTGTGCGCAACTTACCATCGTTCACCAAGATAGAAGAATTATAGCCGGTAGCTAAACTGATGTTACGGCTAGAAAGCATATCCCTGGTGTTCTTAATATAAGCTTCCGCAGAAAGCTCCAGTTTATTGTTCCATAAACTAATGTCTACACCGATATTCTTATACACCGTCGTTTCCCACTTGATGTTACTGGATGGAAAAGCTGTAATGGCATATCCCATGGAAGTTTCACGACCATCAAAAGGATAGTTCAATGCATGGGTATTGTAGCTCAAAGTAGGAATATATCGATAAAGACCTATGTTCTGATTACCCAAAGCACCGTAGCTCAAACGGAGTTTAAACATGGAAACAGTTTCTTTCAAATTTTCCCAAAATGGTTCATTAGCAATGTTCCAACCCAATGATACAGAAGGGAAGAACCCCCACTTGTTACCTTTAGCAAAACGTGAAGAGCCATCATAACGGAAAGAAGCCATAATCATATAACGCATCATGTAGTTGTAGTTCACACGGCCAAAGAGAGAACGGAGGGCACTGCGGGTCTTGGTACCACCTACAGAATAGTTACTTTTAGCATGTCCCATCAAGCTCATACTGTTATTCTCAAAATCAGAACCGGAAGCACTAAGGTCTTCATACTTATTTTCTTCCTGAGAAAGTCCCAATAAAAGAGAAAGATTGTGTATTTCAGCAATGGTCTTGTCATAATTAGCTGTCAATTCCAACAAATCGTTGGTTGTCTGCGAACGTGATTCAGATAAACTAGCCATCGTGTTTCGTTTGGCCGCCCCAATCTCATAGGTAGGTGTAAAAAGACGAGATTTGCTAAAGTACATATTACGGCTGGCATTGAATTTCACGATAAGCCCTTTAATCGGCTCGTACTGCAAATAGCCGGAAGCTGCGATATAATCGGTAGAGCTTGTATTATCAATCAATTTATTAAAAGCAACCTGATTACCGGCATCAGACATACCCATACCAGAGATGGCACCACCATAACCACCATCGTTGTTCTCATCATAAAGGAACGCTAACGGCTCCATATTCGTCACCTGATAAATGGAAGAGAAACCCGAATTGGATTCCAAATCGGCCGACCAACGGCTATAGCTTACAGATTCACCCATTTTAAACTTACCACGGGTAACATCAGAGTTTAAACGGAAACCGAACTTTTCATCTCCGGTAGCAATAGTCACACCGTCCGTCTTACTATAGAAAGCAGAAAGAGACACATTGGAATTAGCACTACCTGCCGTATAACCAATGTTATATTTTTGTGTAAAACCACGTTGATAATACTCTTTCTGCCAATCAGTATCAGCAAACTGACTCGGGTTTCTCTCGTACTCGCTGATATATTTAGGCCAGCGGCTTTCATCCGTACCTGCATTTATTAATGCCATCTTACGTACTTTAATAAACTCAGCTGAATTACAAACTTCCAGACGCTTCGGCATGGCACTCAACCCCCAATAACCGGAAAAAGTAATCTTCGGAGCTGAATTCATCGTACCACGATGTGTTTCAATCAAAATAACACCAGCTGCCGAACGTGAACCATAGATAGCGGCAGTAGCAGCATCTTTCAATACGGAAATCGATTTAATATCTTCAGGATTAAGATAAGACATATTACCCGGGACACCATCGATAATCACTAGTGGACCGTTACTTTCACTGTTCTCGCCATCATCATCTTTCCAAGAAGTCACACCGCGTACCTGCAAAGTGGCAGAAGAACCGGCAGCACCACTGCCAAAGTTTACCGACAAACCCGGAGCCATACCTTGCAATGCCATCTCTGCATTTGCAGTAGGAATCTTAGACAGTTTATCACCCGATACTGATGTTACCGAACCTGAAACATCAGACTTTTTCTGTGTACCATAACCAATTACAACCACCTCATCCAATGTCTTGGTATCTTCTATTAATACAATTTTTATAGTAGACTGATTACCTATTTTCACGGTCTTTGTGGTATAACCTACATAAGAAACAATCAATTCAGTTCCCTTACCGATAGATAAAGTAAAACGACCATCCAAATCAGTAATCGTACCGTTTGTAGTACCTTTTTCCAATACACTGGCACCAATGATAGGTTCACCCTGCTCATCGGCTACAATACCGTTTATAGATTTCTGTTGTTTCACAGCTTCTACTTCGGGAGTTGCTTGCTTATATAATACAATATGACGATTTTCTATTTTATAATCGATACCTGATTTTGAAAATAACCGATCTAAAATTTGGTTAATCGTTTTATTTTCTACTTTAATGGATACTTTTCTATTGACATTGACTTGATTCAGATTATAGGTAAAATAGAAATTTCCTTTTTTCTCAATAGCATTAATCACGTCATGCACCGTAGTATTTTCCATGTCCAAAGACATCTTCACATTCTGTGAATAAGCGATGCCTGCCCAACACGGGACAGTTCCCAATAATAGAAAAAAGAACAAAGAATTTCATAATTAACAATGTTTTTCGTAGCCATAGTGATTTTTGCTCACCCAATGGCGTGCATTTCATAATATTATCCATACATTTGTAATTGATTAGTTTGTAATAAATTATAAGGTTACTCATTAATCCGGGTCGAAAGATGGTGGTGCGTCTTCGACCCTTCATTTTTGCAAAGGTTTTACTTCATAGGCATCCGTTGTTTTTCAAAGTTTCACATACTGTTATTTTTTATATAGGTATACCGTTTTCTTTTCAATTCTATAATCCACCCGTCTGGTTTCTTTCAGCAATTCCATCGCCTGGGCTATGGTCAAGTCTTTCCTAAAATGGCAAGTGAAATATTCTTCAACCAGCGAACTATCCATAATCCTGATTTTCACATCATACCGACGTTCTATAACCTTTGCCATTTCTTTCAAAGTCTTATTGTCGAATCTCAGGTCACCAGTAGTCCAACTATCCACATTTGCCTGCGCCGAATTCCTTATTAACACCAAGCCATCACTAACGGTGTAATATACCTGGTCATTGGGCGACATTCTTTCCTTACTTCTGTCATCTAAGGTTGATACTTCTACCGAACCTTCTTTCAAAGTAATCCAACTCGGTTCATCCAAGTAGGCTTTTGCATTAAATTTTGTACCCAACACCCTGATATTCAACATCGGCAATTTCACCGTAAACGGACATTTTGGATTATGCGCCACCTCAAAATAGCCCTCTCCTTCCAATGTGACCGTTCTATATTTTTCCGAAAACTTAGCCGGATAAGAAAAACGGCTCTCAGCGTTCAGCCAAACTGTTGTCCCATCACTCAGCAATAAAGAAACCCGTTGGCCTTTCGGAACCACTACCGTATTGTATGCTTCCGGTTCCTCTTTCGTGATATAGAACAAGTTTGTCGCAAAAAGACAAACAGCAACCAACACAGCCGCATACTTCCACCATTCCCTGACGGTAAATCTCTGTATCGGTTTCTCTCTTTTCTCTATCTGCCCACTCAAGCCAAGTTGTCTGCTCAGTTGCCGATAAGCTTCATCCATACGTCCTTTATCCGAAAAACGCATTTCAGCTTTCAGTCCCCAGATTTGCTCCAGCTCAAATAAACGCTGACGGTTATCTTTCTCTTTCAACCACTCTAAAATCTCTTTTTCTTCGGTTGCAGTACAATGCTTATTGATATATCGAATTAAAAATTTCGTCCTTCATTTACTTTCTTTATTGTCTTTCATTATTAAGACAATTAACCTAGAAGGAACTACGGGGTTAAAAAGAAAAAAAAAAAATGCTTTTTTGCATTTTATTTTTTACAGACTCCAGAAAAAGCCTGCATGAAGGTATTAACGAAGCAAAAACAACAGACAGAACAATACCTCCTTCAAATCCTCTCTCAAGAATTTTGTGGCTTTCTGTACATGTTCTTCCACCGTACGGGATGAAATATGCATAGCCTCCGCTATCTCTTTATAAGTCATCTCTTTAAAGTAAGACAATTCGAAAGCCTGACGACATTTAGGAGGTAATTTAGAGATGGAAGCTTTCAACAATTTCCGGATATCACGCTCAACCACCTCATTCCACAATTCGTTGGCGTCCGATCCTGCCAGCTGAAAGGCCATGCGTTCTTCCGCCAAACGTACCTCCTCCTCATGCCCCAGCACAACAGCTTGGTGCTTCAGATAATTCAGGCAATTATTCTGTGTGCATTTATAAAGGAAAGAATGAATGGCATTGGGTATCAAAGCGGACTTCTGCTCCCAATACATGACAAAGACACTTTGTACAATATCTTCGGCAATATGTTCAGGCACAAAACGGCAAGCTACAGACATCAGACGAGGATAGAAAAGATTAAAAAGAAGACGAAACTCCGTCTCGTCTCCTTTTTGTACTTTATTTATATCTATAGAAATTGTTTGCATCTCCACATCCAATCCAAAGTTAACAGATACAAAGCTAATTTATTTTTCCAATTCCTGCAAACTTTCCATTTTCTTTGTTTCCAGGAACTCATAGATACCACAAAGATGTTCTTTTACCTTTTTATTCCCAAATTCATACACTTTCGTCACTAATCCGTCCAAAAAGTCACGATCATGAGATACAACAATCAATGTACCGTCAAAGTCCATCAAAGCTTGTTTCAGGATATCTTTGGTTTTCATATCCAAGTGATTGGTAGGCTCATCTAAAATCAACAGATTCACCGGTTCTAACAATAGTTTGATCATGGCAAGACGAGTACGTTCTCCACCACTGAGCACTTTCACCTTCTTCATGGAAGCTTCGGGGCCGCCAAACATAAATGCACCCAGCAAGTCTCGTATTTTATTACGGATCTCCCCTTTCGCCACATCATCTATCGTTTGAAAGACCGTGAGGTTCTCGTCCAACAAAGAGGCTTGATTCTGAGCAAAATAACCAATCTGCACATTGTGTCCCAGCGTCAAAGTCCCTTCATGCTCTATCTCACGCATGATACATTTTACCAAAGTAGACTTACCTTCACCATTCTTACCCACAAATGCCACCTTATCCCCTCTCTCGATGGTCAATGAGGCATTCTTGAAAACCACATGATCACCATAGGTCTTTCCTACCCCGTCCATAATGACCGGGTAATTTCCACTTCGCGGAGAAGGCGGGAATTTCAACCGCAATGCTGAGGTATCTTCTTCGTCCACCTCAACCAATTCTAATTTCTCAAGCATCTTCACACGGCTCTGCACTTGCAAAGTTTTTGCTATAAGTTCCTTTGAACCGTTCTATGAAATCCTTGGTTTCCTGTATCATCTTCTGCTGTTCCTCATATTGCTTCATCTGTTGCTCGCGACGTTCTTTACGCAATATCAGATATTGGGAGTAATTCACTTTATAATCATAGATACGTCCCATCGTTACTTCAATGGTACGGGTCGTGATATTATCTACAAATTTACGGTCGTGGCTGATGACAATTACCGCTTTGGCACTATTGACCAAGAAATCCTCCAACCACTGGATGGATTCAATATCAAGAGGTTGGTGGGCTCATCCAACAATAATACATCCGGATTCTGGAGCAATAATTTAGCTAACTCAATACGCATACGCCAGCCACCGCTGAAATCACTGGTAGGGCGATTGAAGTCCTCACGCATAAAACCAAGTCCCAGCAAAGCCTTTTCCACATCTTCTTCAAAATGAGTAAGATCAATGGAATAAAACTTCTCACTCATGGTAGAAACCTTCTCGATTAACTCCATATATGAATCACTTTTCATAATCGGTACGTGTTTCAAAGTTCCTTATTTATGGCTTCTATTTTCTGCCTCCATAGCATGAAGATGCGCG
>OKWD01000084.1_pt1 | contig 16163 bp, 19 predicted proteins | sample 1607011 | NCBI WGS metagenome assembly OKWD01 (sample SAMN04414077, study PRJEB24778) | human gut metagenome | material: faecal | host: Homo sapiens | reverse complement strand
TTTCGAGTGGGTTGGAATATACATGAAGAGAATTTTTTAATATAGAATGGATAAGTAAAATGAAGATTAGAGCTAGTTATGGTGAATTAGGAGCTAATTTTATAGATTCATATTCTTTCCTTTCTACGGCTTATGGTCCAATACCTTCTGTATTCGGTGAAAATCAGATTGGTCAAAGTAGTGTGATGAATGGTTATGTAACCAAATTTGCTCAGGAAAATTTGACTTGGGAAAAATCAATATCTAAAAACGTAGCATTGGAAATGGCTTTTCTGAATAATAAAATTTCTTTTACAGCTGAATATTTTTGGAAAGATAATAATGACTTACTTGCTCCATTACTTCCATTAGCATCGTCAGGGCAAACCATTATGACTAATGGGGGGGATTTGCCAGTCTTTAATTCTGCATCTGTTGAAAATAAAGGTTTTGAATTTACGGTAGGTTATCGTAATAATTGGAAGGATTGGAGTTTGGATGTTACTGCCAATATTTCGGCATTAAGAAATAAAGTAAAGAGTTTGGGTGAGGGAGTACAACCCATTAAGGCAGAGGTGATGATGAGTGGTTCTTTTAATGACCGTCCTACTATTACTAAACCGGGCTTGCCTATTGGTACCTTTTGGGGATATGTGGTGGAAGGTTTTGATAATGATGGTAATTTTATTTTTCAGGATAATAATGGTAGTGTGAATGGTGTATTGACAGGAAAACCGGATGGGAAGATTGATGAGAATGATAAAACGGATATTGGTAATCCTCATCCGGATTTTACTTATGGTTTAAATATAAATGTAGGTTATAAGAATTGGGATTTGACTGCTTTTTTCCAAGGAACGCAAGGTAACGATATTTTTGCTTTAATGAAATATGATTGGTATTTTGGAGGAGCTAATAGTGCTACCCTAAAGGATGCTTTCTATAATTCATGGACTCCGCAAAATCCTAATGCAGAAGCTCCTAAACTGAATAGTAAAAACAGTTCTGGCATAAACTCGCTTCCAAGTACATTCTATGTGGAGGATGGTTCTTATTTCAGATGCAAGAATCTACAAATCGGTTATTCCTTTAATAAGAAATTATTGCAAAAATTCCATATAGAATCATTTAGAATATATGCGGGGGTACAAAATTTATTCACTATCACAAAATATCCCTTGTATGATCCCGAAGTTAGTTCAAACGTGTTGTTTGACAGAGGTGTGGATGGTTTCTGGCAAGCACAGGAAAGTCCTCATGAAGCAACAATGAATTCTAGAGTATATAATCTTGGTGTCAATTTAACTTTCTAAAAACAGAATAAGTATGAAAATAATGTTGCGTAAAATTATAGTTATCATTATCAGTTTTGTAACTATTGGAATGATGGGCTCATGTGAAGATATTTTTAATGATTTGGCGGTGAATCCTAATCAATCAGACGTTAATTCATTTTATACTACACTAGAAAATTGTAATAAGGGAATTCTTGGTATCTATGGGTATATTTCGACTCCTCGTAATTTGGGAGCTTGTGGATTTGGTTTGATGTTGACTCGTAGTGATGAGGGGTGTTCGGTAGCTGATTATGGAGTACCAGGTGCTTATAATGAAGAGTTTACCCCTTCTTATTATTCATTGGTTCAACCTTTTCAGTTAATGTATACAGCTGCTTCCCAAGCTAACCAAATGATTGAAAGTCTTACTGAAATAGAATTCAGCAATAAAGAATTACAGGATGCATATTTGGGGGAGGCTTATTTTCTTCGTGCATTTACACATTTCTTTTTATTCATCAATTATAGGAATATTCCTTTGATTAAAGAATTGCCTAAGGCTCCTAATGAATATAAGCCTCAGGCAACACCTGAAGAGGCTTGGGATTTTATTATAGATGATCTGATCAAAGCTAAAGATTTACTTCCTGACAAGAATTTTTGGGATGCTAAAAATAAAGGACGTGTGACGAAAGCTTCTGCTTATGCACTTTTGGGTAAGTCATATCTTTATAGATCCGGTATTGAACCCAAATATGGAACTTCACAAACAACTTATTATAATGAGGCTGCTGCGGCTTTTGCAGAAATCATTAATGGTAATTGTGGAAACTACAGATTGGTAGATGACTATTCATGGAACTTTGATGTGGCACATGAAAATAATGATGAATCTATTTTTGAAGTACAATTTGTCGGAGTGTTGAATACAGGATTTAACCCAGGATTTGTGGACAGTGGGTTGTTCAATGATGTCCGGTGTAAAATGTGTATAATGAATAGAAGTAGAAATTCGAATAGTTCTGCACAGGTTATGCACAATTGGTTATATGATAAATTTGTAGCGTCAAAAACAGTGACAGGAGAAACTGATCCACGTATGTTTGGTTCGTTTGTTTTTAATGATAATGTATCGGAGATTATACGTCCGAAAGGTATGAAGGTTACTTTTCTTGAAGGGAAGGATTGGGAAGCAGAAATGGGTTCAAAGGAAGGAACATTTGGTGAACAATATGAGTTGGCAATGGGATATAAAATGTGTAGTAGGAAATGGTTGGATTGGACCTTACCTCCGACAGATGATGCTGGTGGGCATTTTTTTAATGGACGTGCACAAGGAGTAAACTGGAGAATGATTCGTTATTCGGATGTTTTGCTGATGTATGCTGAAGCTGTAGTAATGGGAGGGAAAGCCACTGCAAACATAACCCCGTTAGAAGCAATAAACAAAGTACGCGATAGGGTAGGAGTACCTCATGTAACAGAAGCTAATATGAGAACTATTGAAGATGAACGTATTCTAGAACTTACCTATGAAGGCTCCCGATTCTTTGACTTGCTTCGTTGGGGTAAAGTAGTAGAGCGTTTTCGCGAATTGGAAAATACTGATCCTTTGTTTAAAAGGTTTAGCAGGGCTCAATATATGGGGTTTAAGGAAAATAAGAATGAATGGGTTCCATTGCCAATTGATGAAGTAGAGGGTAATCCATATATCACTAAAAATAATCCAGGATGGTAATTAAAAATAGAATAATTATGAAAGTATTTTATTATATTATATGTGCAGCTTGCTTTGCCGGCTGTGTGTCATCTTCCAATGATAAAACGGTGAAAGAGAATGGTAGAACATTGCATAATGGCATTGTGCTGCCCGAGCAATGGCCTCCTAGTATGATTGATGATGGAGTACGTCGCGAAATGTCTTTACCTTATATTTCAAACAAACCGACTGTTATTTCTGTAAATCTAGGACGCCAATTATTCGTTGATGATTTTTTAATTGCAGAAACAGATATGGAGCGTGTTTCCCATAAGGCTATGTTCTATGAGAATAATCCGGTACTTGCTCCGGATAAGGAGTGGGAATACACTTTTGAACGTGCTCCTTATGCTGCTCCTTTCAGTGATGGAATATGGTATGATGAAAGCGAACAAAAATTTAAAATGTGGTATTTGGCTGGTGCCGGATCTATGCACAAACATCGTCAAAGCTTTTATACTTGTTATGCGGAGTCAAAAGATGGGAAGCATTGGGAAAAAGTGAATATGGATATAGTGCCGGGTACGAATATTGTAGATACTTGTGATCGGGATGCGGCTACAGTTTGGCTCGATAAAATGTGTCCAGAACCAGAAAAACGTTTTCAAATTCTTCAATGTGGAAAAACATAGTGGAGGATGGAAAATAATTTTAAAATATTCAAAAGATGGTATTCATTGGTCGGAAGGAGTTGCGCAATCAGGACCGGTGGGGGATCGTACCACTGCTTTCTATAATCCGTTTACTCAAAAATGGGCTATTAGTCTACGGCAGGGGAGTAAAGCAGACGGACGCTCTAGAGGCTATTTGGAAAATGAAGATCCAGAGATGGCAGTTAGCGTGGCGCATTCATTGGCTAAAGGAATAAAGGATAAAAATATAGTTTTGTGGTTTACTCCTTCCGATAAGGAACTGCCACATCCTGAATTTCCTGATGTGCGTCCAGCCATTTATAATTTTGATGCTATGCCTTATGAAAGTGTTATGCTAGGGTTCTATGCTATGTGGAAAGGACCAGAGAATGATCTCTGTGGTAAGTTAGGTATTCAGAAAAGAAATGAAATAGGGATGGGATATAGTCGGGATGGTTTTCATTTTTATCGTCCCAGTTATGAACCTGTTATGGGAGTAAATGAAACGGAAGGGGCATGGAACTGGGGAAATATGCAGTCTATTATTGGCGTACCTCTCATTGTTGGTGATTCTTTGTATTTGTATTCTAGTGGAAGAATGAAGAATAAAGTGATGTGGGATGGATTTACTTCTACTGGGTTGGCAACTTTACGTCGTGATGGGTTCGTTTCCATGCATACAGACACAGAAGGGGTACTTGTTACCGAGAAAATAAAGTTTGATGGTAATCATTTTTTTGTGAATGCACAAGCAAAGGATTTGCAGGTGGAGATAATGGATGAAAATGGTAATGTGATTACGGGATTTTCCAGAGAGGATTGTAAGGAAATGAATGATTTGAACAGTACTAAACAATTGGTAACTTGGAAATCAGGTAAAAAAACTTGCTGCTCTTTCAGGCAAGATAGTTAAAGTGAAGTTTTATGTTACTTGTGGCGATTTATATGCTTTTTGGATTTCTCCATGGGACACAGGAGAAAGTAGGGGATATACAGGTGGTGGTGGTCCGGGACTCAATCCTTGTGGAATCGATATTAAATAACTGATATGTGTAAAACATAGTTGTGTTACGTCGTGTATTTTGTTGGTGGCTGCTTCATGAGAATGAAGCAGTCATTTTTTGTATTACAGATAAATTTTGCTTGGTTGAGCTAAGTCAATATTTAAGTATGAGGAAAATGTAGACATAAAAAAAGGAGCAACGCCTTGCTCCAACCTTTGTTAACCTTAAATCTAATACTATGAAAAACACATTGCAAAGGTACGGATTTTTTGGAAAATAGCAAATAATCAGACTTAAAAAGTATGCTATATAACATTGTTTAATATTTGCGTTTCTCGAAAACCTGTTTTTTAAGACTTCTTTTGCGTATCTTTGCAGCCGTTAAAAAATAGCAGACGATAGTAAAAAGAGAAAATATATGGCATTTGAAGCGACAAAGAGAGAGTGGGGCGAGCTTTACGCCTTTTTCCGCTTGTTAGCGGACGGATATGTGTATGCAGGTACGCCTGATGTGAAAAGGAATGAAGTGCAAAAGCTTCCTGTGGCGATGGTACAGCGTGAGGAACATGACGGGACACGCCGTTATATTCTGGAGGATGAGGCGACCGTACGTATTTGTGGGGAAAAGATAGATAAGCAGATACCTCGTGAGGATTTTGCGGCTGTGGCAGAGTTGGTTTTTGCTGCTGTCAAAGAGAGCCGAGAGAATGATGTGATGTCTCCCGACGGTGTAGAAGAATTTTTAGATGAAGTCGCCATTTATGACTTGGAAGCAAAGACGGATGACCGTACTGATTTCTATGTTGCTTTTTACAGTATAGAGGCTCCGTTGGTAGGTTTTTGCGTTCGTTCCCGTTTGGGAACTATGTTCCCGTTGTTGGATGGAGGGCGTACCGCCAATTTGAAGTTTGAGCAGACAGGTGTTAAATTCGCTACTCCTACCGTAAACAAAATTAATGCTTTTGGTGAAGAAGATGATGTGGCAGGACGTATGTTGATGATAGAACGCTTGGGAGGAATCTTAAAATATAATGATGTGGCCGATAAGGTATTCCGTAGTAATCTTTGCATGATAGATCTTCATTTTCCCCGTATGTTGGGCGAGATGTTGCGTGTCATGCATTTGGATGGCATATCCAAAGTTAGTGACCTGACAGAAGCAATCAAACAAATCAATCCGTTGAAAATAAAGGATGAATTGATCCATAAGCATAGTTATTATGAATATAAGATGAAGCAGTTTCTTATGGCTTTGGCTTTAGGAATGCGTCCTGCCAAGATATTTAATGGGATAGATTCTGCCATATCCGGTTTTCTGTTTGTAAATGGTAATGGAGAGGTACTTTGTTATCAGAAGGCTGACCGTCAGGTATTTGCCGATTTCCTGTTTGTTAATTCCCGGTTTGAGAAAAGTTCTACTGAAAAAGATAAATACGGATATCTGGAACGTGAGAACGGAGTCTATTATTTTAAGCTGAACTTGAAAATCGGTCTGTTGAAGAGATAGGACAATGAAGGAATTTGTATTTTCCTAGAGTTAAAATGTTTTTTACCACAGATTACACAGATTGAAATACGATTTATTGCTTATTTCAATCTGTATCTGTGTTAATCTGAGTAATCTGTGGTGGGAAACTATAGCTTGAATTTCAGAATTTTTCCATTCATTCCATCTAGTAATACGGGAGTTGTTTTGTCCGGCATAAGAGTCAGCTTCTCTGTGTTTCCGGTCAGCAATTCGGTTGCCTCATATTCTCCATAACGATGGATGCCTAAATAATCAAACGCATGTTGCGGAATATTGACGGCTGAACGTGCCGGTATGGAGTCAAAGTTGACCATAATTAATATCAGTTCATCATCCTGTTTTCGTAAAAAGGCGTATTGTTTATGTTCGTTAAATACCCATCCGGCCAGATTGGCATAGGTTAAGTCAAAGAACACACCTTCCCGTATGGCTTTTCACTGTTGCATATATTCAGCAGACGGGTATAGAATTGTTTCAATTGCTTTTCATCCTCATTCAGGAATTTATTGTCAAACTTGCCTCCATTGCGCCAGCGGCGTATGCTGTCCACACTCCAGTAATCAAAGATGGTAGTTCTTCCGTCACGCCCGCTGAAACCTTCCGTATCCATGCCATGTTCTCCCAATTCCTGCCCGAAGTAAATCATGACCGGATTGGTATTCATGCAAGCCGATACAATCATTGCGGGGATGGCTTTTGAGCCGTTTCCGGCAAAATAATCGGAAGCTATGCGCTGCTCGTCATGATTCTCCAGGAAATTGAGCATTCGTTTTTCAATACCTCCCAAGCTTTGCCAGCGTTGTGGAATAGCAGTTGCCGATTCCCATCCGCAGGTAATGGCACGTAGCGTATCATACAGACCTACTTTGTCATATAAATAGTCGAATTTGCCATTGAACAGATAATTCCTGTATTCTCCCGGATTATAGACCTCGGCGATAAAGATCAGTTTCGGATGTTCAGCTTTGATTTGCGGAATCACCCATCCCCAGAATTCTACAGGAACCATTTCTGCCATATCACAGCGGAATCCGTCAATGCCTTTGGCAGACCAGAACAGTAGGATGTCACGCATCTTCACCCATGTGTCCGGAATCGGTTCGAAGTGGCGGCTATGACCGTTCAAGTAGTCTATACCATAATTCAGTTTCACAGTTTCATACCAGTCATTGGAGTTGGGCCATGCGTCAAAACGGTCATTACCGGTTGCTTTTGCCGGAAACTCTATGTAAGGTTCCGCTGCGCCACGGTGCAGGTCAATATTGCCTTCCAGCTTTGTATCGGGAATATAATAGAAATTATTGTTGGGGCTGAAAGCTTTTGTCACATCATCTTTCTCACCCAAATCGGTTACTCCTTCAGGCTTGGCGTCTGAACCATATTGGCGGGCTACATGGTTGGGGACAAAATCAATGATGACCTTCAATCCGGCTTTGTGGCTTCGTGTTACCAGATTCTCGAACTCTTTCATACGGTCCGGGATACTGGTTGCCAAATCAGGGTCTACATCATAATAATCCTTGATGGCATACGGTGATCCGGCCTTTCCTTTTACTACTGCGGGATGATCGGGTTTGATGCCATAGCGGGTATAATTGGTTTGGGTAGCATGTTCAATGATACCTGTATACCAAATATGTGTAGCACCCAGTGTTTTGATCTCGTTTAAAGCCTTTGTCGTGAAATCGGCCATTTTTCCGCAACCGTTTTCCTCCAAAGAACCATTAGGCTTACAACGCAGGCTGTTGTTCCCGAATAAACGGGTGAATACCTGATAGATAATAATTTTTTCTTGTGTATCCATTTTATTCTTTTTTTGTTTATTCTCCAAATTGTTCCATTCTCCAGGAGTAGTCTGTCCAGGAGTTCCGTTGCCGTATTGTATCCTTTTTCGAATATCTCTTCGGCTCTTTCCAGTTCTCTGTTGCTGTATTCTTCCAGTCCGTATGATTCGATCAGCAAATCTGCAATCCCTTTTTGAGGCAGTGTATTGGCTTGGAAAATAAAAATGATAGGCTCTGAGTGCGATGCTTACCACATTCTTGCTATATTCATCTGCTACCAGCGGGTCTACATTGAGTACTATCACTTTCTCGCATTCTTTGCGAATGGGGCTGACCGGCAGGTTCATCAAGATTCCTCCATCTACATAATATGTATTGTTGATGCGTATGGGGGCAAACAAGATAGGCATACAGCAGGAAGCAGCCAGTCTTTCGGCTATTTTCCCTTTTTTAAAAGAAACGATGCGTCCGTGATCCAAATCGGTGGCGGTAATAATAGTGGGGATTTTTAGTTCTTCTATCGTTTTCGACTCCAAGTTGCTGTTTTAAGAAATCGATAAAACTATCCAGTTTCAGCAGACCTTGTTTGTTGATAGAAAAAAGTGGTCAGTTTCTTTGAATGAATGGTGCTCAAAAAGTTCAACAATATGATAAGGTTCTTTGCCGTCGGCATAGAAGACAGCGGCAAGAGCACCTGCACTTACTCCGGAAAGTATTTCCGGCCTGATGCCATGTTCATGCAAAGCCTGCATAATCCCCAAATGGGCAAATCCTTTTATAAATCCTCCGCTCAGGGCATAACCAATGTTATATTTAAATTCATTCATAGTCTGATCTCGTTTAGATACCGACAAACTTACGAATATTTTTGTGAAATGCCATAAAAAAATACGGATTACTCAGCATATTCCGGTAATCCGTATGAAATTTATGATAACTGAATTTTGTTTATCAAGCAATACCGTGTGCGTTGACCGATCCATCAATTTTCTTGATCAGTCCTTGCAGTACAGCACCCGGTCCGCATTCGGTAAAGTCATCGGCACCATCGGCAACCATATTCTTCACTGTCTGGGTCCAGCGTACGGAAGCGGTGAGCTGAGCTACCAGGTTTGCCTTGATTTCAGCGGGATCTGTGTGAGGCAAAGCGTCCACGTTCTGATATACAGGGCATTTCGGAGTATGAATTTCAGTAGCGTTGATAGCAGCTTCCAGTTCCACTTTGGCGGGGTTCATCAGCGGAGAGTGGAAGGCGCCTCCCACTTTCAGCGGCAGGGCACGTTTAGCACCGGCAGCTTTCATTTGCTCGCAAGCCTTGTTGATTCCTTCGATAGAACCTGAGATGACAATTTGTCCCGGGCAGTTATAATTGGCAGCCACTACCACTTCTCCTTCTTTAGAAATCGCTTCACAGATTTCCTCTACTTTTTCGTCAGGCAATGCAATGATGGCAGCCATCGTAGAGGGTTGTGCCTCACAAGCTTTCTGCATAGCCATAGCACGTGCATAAACCAGTTTCAGACCATCTTCGAAAGACAATGCTCCGGCTGCAACCAATGCGGAAAATTCGCCCAGCGAGTGTCCGGCAGTCATTTCAGGTTTGAAATCATCACCCATGCAAAGAGCGGAAATTACCGAGTGCAGAAAAACGGCAGGCTGAGTTACTTTAGTCTGGCGCAAGTCTTCGTCAGTACCTTCAAACATGATGTCTGTGATACGGTATCCTAAAATGTCGTTTTGCTTTTTCAAAAAGTTCTTTGGCTTAAAGCCGAGTTTTCGTACAGGTCTTTACCCATACCTACAAACTGTGCTCCCTGTCCGGGGAATACAAATGCTTTCATATTTTTCCTATTTTGGTTTAAAAACGTTGCAAAGTTAATTATTTCTTTCGGAACTACGGAATAATAATGAGGCAATTTGCTAATATGCTGCATTATGTACCGCATGGTAATTAGCACATTGACAAATTATTTCATTGTTTTCATCGGAACAGGTGCGTAAAAGTGATTCAGCGGACCGTGTCCTTCGCCTATATGCACGTCTTTCCCGGCGTGGATTCCTTTGGTGACATATGCTTTTGCATGTTCTACGGCCTGCGGCATATCATATCCCAGTGCCAGAAAAGTAGCAATGGCGGAAGAAAGAGTACATCCTGTTCCGTGTGTGTTTTGCTTTCTATCTTATCTGAGATAAAGAGATGAGGCTTGTCTTCTCCAGCTGTTTGTAATACATCGCACATCTTGTCGCCCTCCAAATGTCCTCCTTTCAGTAAAACGGATCCGCAACCGAACTTTAATAATTCCGATGCGGCAGCTTTCATTTCGTCCACATAGCCTATGCGGTGTTCCGTCAATACTTCCGCCTCACTCAGATTGGGTGTAATCAGGCTGGCCAGAGGCATCAGTTCCCGGGTCAGTGCACTGATGGCGTCCTCTTCTATCAGCCGGTGTCCGCTAGTCGATACCATGACCGGATCGAACACAACGAAACGGGGTCGGTATGTACGAAGGCAGGAGGCTATGGCCTCGACTATTTCCACATCATTAATCATACCTATTTTAACAGCATCCGGACGGATATCTTCCATTACGGCTTCTATCTGCCCACGTACATATACCGGTGGTACGGGATGTATGGCACGTACTCCCAAAGTGTTTGTACGGTGATTGCAGTAATGGCTGTCGCAGCATAACCACCCAAGGCGGAGATGGTCTTCAGGTCAGCCTGTATACCGGCTCCTCCGCTGCAATCGGATCCTGCTATACTTAATACACAAGGATATTTCTTCATATAAATCTCATTTTGACAAAGTATTTGCAAAGATAACGAATAATCTTGTTTTAAATGTTTGCACAAGTGAAGGGAATCAATTATTTTTGCTAAACATAAAATAAAGTAAAAATAAGGGGAATGAAAAGAATCCTAGTAACGGGAGGCGCAGGATTTATAGGGTCACATCTATGCACTCGTCTGATAGAGGAAGGTAATATTGTTATATGTTTAGACAACTTTTTCACGGGGAGTAAAGAGAATATAAGTTACCTGATCGGGCATCCGCGCTTTGAACTGATAGAACACGATATAATTAATCCGTTTTGGACGGATGTGGACGAGATATACAATCTGGCATGTCCCGCTTCTCCTATACATTATCAGCATGATGCTATCAAAACGGCTAAGACGGCTGTCTTCGGCACGTTTAATATGTTGGGACTGGCGAAGCGTAACAAAGCAAAAATACTTCAGGCTTCTACCAGTGAGGTGTATGGTGATCCGTTGTCGCATCCCCAAAGGGAGGGAGATTGGGGAAATGTGAATCCCATAGGCTACCGGTCTTGTTATGATGAAGGAAAACGTTGTGCCGAGACTTTGTGCATGGATTATTACCGTCAACATGGCGTTTTGGTAAAATAAATCCGCATATTCAATACGTATGGTCCTAATATGCTGACCGATGACGGACGTGTAATTTCCAATTTTGTGGTACAGGCATTGCTAGATAAAGATATAACCATTTATGGAGACGGAAAACAGACACGTAGTTTTCAGTACATAGATGATCTGGTGGAAGGGATGATACGTATGATGGCTACGGAAGATCACTTCACAGGACCGGTGAATATCGGTAACCCTTGCGAATTTTCCATATTCGAACTGGCTCAGAAGATACTGGAACTGACCCGTTCTCATTCTAGCATTATTTTCGAACCTTTACCTCATGATGACCCTCGTCAGCGCAGGCCGGATATTACTCTGGCAAGAGAAAAGCTGGATTGGGAGCCTCACATTCATCTGGAAGAGGGGCTGACGAAAGTGATTGATTATTTTAAAAGTGTTCTGGCTAAATAATATATACCTATGACACCGGATGTAAATGTTGTAATAAGTCATTCTGAGTACACTGTTTTGGTTGTGGATGATGTGGTTTCTAATGTCTTGTTGTTAAAAGTGTTGTTAACAAACGAGAAGTTTAAGGTGATAATTGCCGGTAATGGAAAGGAGGCATTATCCCAGGCGGTCAATGCCCGTCCCGATTTGATTTTGTTGGATGTCATGATGCCCGAGATGAATGGTTTTGAAGTTGCCGAACGATTGAAAGCCGATCCGGAAACACAACATATTCCTATTATATTTCTGACAGCCTTGAATACCACTGCCGATATAGTGAAGGGTTTCAAGGTAGGTGCGAATGATTTTATATCCAAACCTTTTAATAAGGAAGAGCTTGTGATCCGTGTTACCCATCAGATATCCCTGATTGCCGCCAAACGGATCATCATGAAGCAAACGGAAGAATTGCGTAAGATTATTATGGGGCGCGACAAGTTATATTCTGTTATCGCACATGACCTGCGTTCACCCATGGGATCCATTAAAATGGTGCTCAATATGTTGATACTCAGTCTTCCGTCCGAACAGATCGGTAAGGAAATGTTTGATATGCTGAGCATGGCCAATCAAAGTACGGAGGATGTTTTCTCTTTGCTGGATAATTTATTGAAATGGACTAAAGCCAGATAGGCAAGCTGAATGTCGTTTATCAGGACTTTGATATTGTGGGGAATATTGCTTCGGTTATCGAAATTTTCAATCTGGTAGCCGGTATGAAGAATATAAAGGTGAACTTCCCGGTGCACGGAAAGATTGAGGTACATGCCGATATGGATATGATGAAGACTATCTTGCGTAATCTTCTCAGCAATGCGATCAAGTTCAGCTATAATGATTCCGAAATTCTGGTTAATGCAGGAATAGAGGGTGATAAAGTCATAGTCAGTGTAAAAGATACTGGAAAAGGCATGGGTGAGGAAGATCAAAAGAAATTGTTGAACACGGAAACTCATTTCAGCAAATACGGAACGAATAATGAGGAAGGTTCCGGATTAGGCTTGTTGTTATGTCAGGATTTCGCTGTTAAGAATGGTGGGCATTTATGGTTTGAGTCTGAAGAGGGGAAAGGTTCCACTTTCTTTTTTCTCGGTAGCTTTGAAGAAGTGATTTATCAAAGTCCCACCTCCAGATATACCGGGTTATGGTCACTCATATCATAAGGAATCACCTTATATTTTATACCTTCCAATAAGGTGGAATGGAACAAGTAGTCTATCCGTAGTAAATGGTGAAACCCCCGATAAGTGGCTCCGTACCCTTCTCCAGCGGTTTGAAATCCGTCTTTCAAGCCGTTTTTCAGAGTTTCATAAGTAAAAGTTCCCGGAGGGTCATTGAAGTCACCGCATACAATCAAGGGATATTCCGTGGCATTGATCAGCGAACTGATTTGTTCAGCCTGTCCGGCACGTCTGACAGTATTTTCCCGGAAGTTGTCAGAATAGCCAGATAAATGCCTCTTTCCTGTTCCTCATCTTGTTCTCCCCGAGCCTGTGCTGCTTTGGAACGCATTCTGTCAAAGCTGGTAGTCTGCATGTGCACGTTGATGATGCGTATCGTCATACCTTTTACATCCAGGTCGGCCCAGATGGCTCCGTTGTTGGTATTCGGAAATTCTATTGTTTGTGACTGTCTGATGGGGTAGCGGCTGTAAATGGCCTGACTCAATCCTTCGGGGATAAACGAGTAAGGGAATATTTTAGCATACGTATTCTGTAAGTCTTGTTCCGTAAAGTCGCCATTGCCTCTATATTCCTGAAAACAAAGTACATCCGTTTCCTCCTTGTTCATCATCTCGGCAAACTCCTTGGCGGAGAATCCCGTAATTTCATTTCCAAATGAGTGGACATTGTAAGTCACTACTTTCAATCTGTTCTCGTTAGCATATTTGGTAGGGTTATAAATTTGGTACATGGAAGTGATGTATTCGTAATTTACTATCAGACCCGTCAATGGAATCCATAACCAATACCGTAGTCTGATGAGCCAGTAAATAAATAATATCGTATTGACAACCACCAGTATAGGTTTGCTTAAAGCAACGTACGCGGCGAACATATTCTCTACCGGATTTATTTTACCTGAGAAATAAGCGAAGATGGAAAGTCCCAGAATGAAGATTGTGAACAGGATAGATAAAAAATAGGCAAATTTGTATACGGCTAATCTTCCCATAAATTACTTTTGTTTTAGATACTTGTTTATAGTCATTTTCAATAAGTCGGCAGATACCGGTTTGGTTAAAAACTCATTGCATCCGCTTTCTATGGCAGCTATTTTGTCTTTTTCATATGCGTATGCGCTTACAGCGATGACAGGTACGCTGGCAGACATTTCCCGGATGGCTTTGGTGGCGTCCAGACCATTGATGTTAGGCATTTTTATATCCATCAAAATCAAGTCGGGTTTGTATTGTTCATAGAATATGATAGCCTCCATACCGTCATGAGCATGCACCAGTTTGTACATTTTTCCGAGCATAGCCTCTATCAAGTCATAATTGCTTTGATAGTCTTCCGCCACTAGGATGGTCATTTCCTGGTGGGAAGTTCTATTGTTGTCTTTAATGGAAGCCGGTGTAAGTTTTTCCTCCCATTTCATATCTCCGTTTGCCGAAATGTAAGGCAAATGTAAAAGTGAATGTGGTCCCGGTTCCCATTTTGGATTGTACAGCTATTTTTCCTCCTAACTTTTCTACAATGATTTTGCTGATGGAAAGCCCCAGTCCTGTGCCTTGCACTTGGTTGTTGGCCATGATGAAACGATCGAATATCTTGTCTATCTTGTCATCGGAAATACCGCTTCCGGTATCGGCTACATGAAAACAATCTCTTTTTCCTTCAATTTATACCCGAAGCTGATAGAACCTTTGGCGGTGAATTTCGTAGCATTACCTATCAGATTGGAGAAAACCTGAAACAAGCGGTTCCTGTCTGTCGAGATAACCAGTGACGGATCGGATTCTTCGAAAACAAGCTCCACTCCGGGTTGACACCGGAAACTATACGTGTTTTTTACATCTTCACATAAAATATAAAGGGATACAGGCGCATAGTTGAACTCCATCATGCCCGATTCAATCTTCGACAGGTCCAAAATCTCGTTGATAAGTTCCTGCAGGCGCATGTTGTTTTTTTCTACAATATCGTAATACTGCAATCTTTCCTCGGCGTTTTCCGTTTCGGCTATAATGCGTGAGAATCCCAGAATGGCATTCAACGGCGTACGGATTTCATGGCTCATATTGGCAAGGAAGGCAGATTTCAGCTGGTTGGAGCGTTCTGCTTTCCAAACAATTTCGGATGTGTTCTGTATATATCCTTCCAATACGGTCCTTTGCATATATACCTCTTTGTGGTATGTTTTTATTCTCATATTGACGGTCTTTCCGTCAATAAGGAGTCTATAGTTTACGGTATTGGAAGCATCTTTCTCCTTCAGGTTTTCTTCCAGCCATTGACAGAAACGGTCCTTGTCATCAAGGTGCATATAGTTCATGTATTCATCTATGGAAATCTGTTTCTGTTCCTCATCGTTACAGAATATCCGGGTGTATCCCGAGTAAGTGAAGAGCCGTGTGGACGAATCGTATGCCCATAATCCTATTCTTGCGGCTTTTTCTACTTCGCACAAATCTTTTTGCTTTTTTTCCAGTTTCAGCCTGACGACACTCCGGCCTGTGATGTCCCTGTATTGAAAAAGAAAATGCTCCTCATCATACTTGCTGATAATACATTTGTAGTATTTCACGTCATCTTCCAATATTAATTTGTAATTCCGTGCGGAAGGTTTGTCTCCTGCCCGTACTTTGATGAATTCCGCATACATCTCCCGTGCCGTTTCCACAGGGAAATAAGAGAATATATTTCTCCCTATAATATCTTGTTCTTTTATAAAGAAGTCCGTCGTATTAGCCTTGAAGTCTAAACAGGTGCCGTCTTTATATACGAAAAACATAGTATCAGCCGTAATTTCCAGAATTTTGTCTGCATACTGCTTATCGTGCAATATATTACTCGGAATTTTCATATTAATAGTATGATTCTCAATATACTGTTTCTCTTAGCGAATTTAGATGCGTGATATTTGTTACTGACAGCAAATATACAAAAAAAAATATTGTTTATATCATTTTATATCGTAATTTTGCAAGGTAATCAATGAAAAGAAGAAATGAAAAAGATTTGGTAGCTGAAGATACGGAAAGTAATTATCTCTTATTATCTATAATTTTAAGAAAGGAGTATGAAGTTTACCGTGCCCACGATGGGCAGGAGGCTATTGAGAAATTTGAGGGTTGCCGGCCCGATAT
>OKWD01000083.1_pt1 | contig 16316 bp, 15 predicted proteins | sample 1607011 | NCBI WGS metagenome assembly OKWD01 (sample SAMN04414077, study PRJEB24778) | human gut metagenome | material: faecal | host: Homo sapiens | reverse complement strand
ACTGCCTACCTGCCCTACGGACGCGCAGTGCAGTCTGACACGGCTATCCGGCTGAAGATGGCCGATATTGCTGCACAACTGGAAGGCACCGCTTATGTGACACGCCAAAGCGTACAGTCTGTTCCTGCCATCCGCAAAGCGAAAAAGGCCATCCGCAAAGCATTCGAGAACTCTATGGCAGGCAAAGGTTCCAACCTTGTGGAAATCGTCTCCACCTGTAACTCCGGCTGGAAGATGTCTCCTGCGAAATCCAATGAATGGATGGTAGAGAACATGTTCCCCTTCTATCCGCTGGGCGACCTGAAAGATAAATAATCATGCTAAAGACAGAAGAACAATGAAAGAAGAAATCATTATAGCAGGCTTCGGTGGACAAGGTGTATTGTCCATGGGAAAGATTTTGGCATATTCCGGATTGATGGAAGGCAAAGAGGTGACTTGGATGCCGGCTTACGGACCGGAACAACGTGGCGGTACAGCCAACGTTACGGTGATTGTAAGCGATGAGAAAATCTCCTCTCCTATTCTGAGCAAGTATGACGCTGCCATTATTCTGAACCAGCCCTCACTGGAGAAATTCGAAAGTAAGGTAAAGACGGGCGGTATCCTGATTTACGACGGATATGGTATCATCAACCCGCCGACGCGTAAGGACATCCACGTTTACCGCATCAACGCCATGGATGCCGCCAATGAAATGAACAACGCCAAGGCATTCAACATGATTGTATTGGGTGGATTATTGAAAATCAAGCCGATGGTTACACTGGACAGTGTACTCAGAGGATTGAAGAAGACACTGCCCGAACGCCACCACCACTTGATACCGATGAACGAAGAAGCTATCAAGAAAGGAATGGAACTTATTCAGGAAATGAAATGAAAGGCTATGTAAAGCCACTCCCCATAAGAGGAGGAACTTTACGCCAGAATAAGAGATAAAGGAAAACGGATAAGCCCTTGTGATATTGATTTATTGCAAGGGCTTATTTCATTTCAAGCCGGAAAAGTATGGATTCAAGGGCAGAGAACCGGAAGCAGTATAGAACAAAACAGAAAACAAGACAGTTTAAAAGAAGCAAAAAAGGCTGAATTCAGTAAGCAAATAATTTTTTATTGTAATTCTGGAAGATTTTTATAACCACTTTATTAGCAAGCAGTTCTGAGGATAAGGTAAAAATGAGGTAATGATTTGGCAACCCTGTCTATTTCTACGTTCTGCTGTGAGTTGCTGTCAATGTCTCTCGTCTTGGTACAAAAGTAGCAATAAAAATCGGATACACATCAAAATGTCCCATGATTTTTATCACAGGACGTTTTTTATCTTCGCTGAATAATCCGGTTTAACCGTTACTTCTATTTTCGGCAAGTTGCGGGCTATGATTGCTGAAATTTATACTTTAATCCATACTCTTCCAACTTGCTATACAGCGTTGTACGTCCGATTCCGAGCAATTCGGCGGCAACCTTGCGGTTTCCGTTTGCCTGCTTCAACGCGCGTAAGATGCGTTCCTTGTCCTCCGCATCGTTTCGCAAGGCGAAGCTGACAGGTGAGGTCGGTTTCGTTACGGCAAGTTCCAGATGCTCTTTCATGACAACTCCCGTCTGTGCCTGCAACACCGCGCCCATTATCTTCTGCCGAAGCTCACGGACATTACCCGGCCACGGATGGGTCAGCAATGTCTTACGGGCTTCCGCATCGAACCCAGTCACGCTACATTCCAATTCATTGTTGGCAATCTCACGGAAGAACTCCGCCAACGGCATGATGTCCTCCTGACAGTCACGCAAGGGCGGAACAGTTATCTCGAAGTCGTGCAAACGGTACAGCAAATCCTGTCGGAAACGTTTTTCAATGACCGCTTTCTCCAGATCCTCGTTGGTGGCGGCGATGATGCGGACATTGAAGCTCTTGTCCGTCTTGTCACCTATAGGGCGGTATCTCCGTTCCTGTATGGCACGGAGTAACATCTGCTGGGTTTCCAATGCGAGATTGCCTACCTCATCCAAGAACAATGTGCCACCCTCTGCCTCATTGAAGTATCCTTTCTTTGTGCTGTCCGCACCCGTAAACGCGCCTTTGACATGTCCGAAGAATGCCGAGGGCGCAAGGTCTTTGGAGAGTGAACCGCAGTCCACAGGCACAAACGGTTTCCCTGCCCTTTTGCTCTTATCATGCAGATGGTGGGCGATATGCTCCTTGCCCGTGCCGTTCTCTCCGAATATCAGCACGCTCATATCAGTAGGGGCAACTAATCTTATCTGTTGCATGATTTTCTGAAAGGCGGAACTGTCACGGGCAAAAACGGGCATACGATTTCGTCCGATACTCCGTTCTTTCAGGATGGTATGAAGCAGAGGCATAAGTTTATCCTCCACAAGCTGCTTGGGGATATAGTCCAGCGAGCCGAGTTTCATACTTTCGACTGCCGTATGCACTTCGGCATAGTTGGTCATGATGATTAACGGTTGTGTCATGCCTTCCTTGCGCATCCATCGTAATAGGTCGATGCCGTCACCGTCGGGTAGTCGTAGGTCAGAAACCACGATGTCCCCGTCTGAGGCTTGTTGCAGAAGTTTCTTCGCGGTCGAGAGGTGGTAAGCCTGCACGGTACGGAATCCTTCCCGTGCCAGCAGGTTGCAGACAAACTCGCAATACACGATATTGTCCTCCACCACGATGATTCTTGTTTTATCCATTTTCGTATTTTTCCTTTCTTCTTTTGCCTGCCGGATAATTTCAGCACCTTTATCCAGCACAGCCGGTCACCGCTTTGCATATCGCTTCGTCATCTGGAGTGGCACTTCCATGAAGTTGGGCGTAAAGTTCCCTCAATGGCTGGTCGGCACGGAGAATCTGCCATGAACTTCGCAGATGGTGTGTAAGTGTGTCCAGTTCTTGGAGGTCTTTACGCTGTTCTGCATCCTTGACCGCCTGCATTTCCTTTTCGGTTTCCGCTATCAGTTTGTCCAGCATGACGGATTCATTGCCATAAGATAGCAGAGTGGAAAAATCCGGCTTTTCATCCAATATGCTGCTTAATGCGCATTTATCCGTAATCTCCATCAGTTCGGATATGGAGAACGGCTTGAACAGGCATCCGGCAAATCCACGCCCTATAAGTTCCTCCTTGCTGCAACTGCCCGAAGCGGTTGTCACGACTATGGGAATACTCTTCGAGTTGCCTACATTGGATGAGCGCAACAGTTCCAGCAGTTCAAAACCGCTTATCTCAGGCATATTCAGATCCGTCAGAAGCAGGCTGTATTCCTTTTTTCGTATCAGCTCCATCAGTACCGAAACATTGGTACAGGTATCGCAGTGCATCCCTTCATGGGCATACATTTCTTTCAACATAAGGAGAAGTACCTCGTCATTGTCGATGGCAATCACATCATGGCAGATATGATTATGGCGCATTTGCGCTTGAATTGTCTGTTCCGGCAGTTCCTCGGCTGTCTGCATGGGAATTTCCACCGTGAAGCGGCTCCCTTTGCCTTTCTCGCTTTCCAAGTGTATAGTTCCACCGAGCATCGCCACAATACGCTGCACGATGGACAATCCTAATCCGAAGCCGTCTTTTGCGGCGGCATTTGAAAGACGTTCAAATGCACCGAATACTCGTTGTTGCTCATCTTCGGTCATGCCCGTACCGGTATCTTCAACGATAAGTTTCAGCAAACCGTTATCATAATCCGCTGCCAATGATACACTACCGTTATCCGTGAACTTGATGGCGTTTGACAACAAGTTGTTGCCGATTTGCAGGATACGTTCCTTGTCGGTCAAAACCACCGCATCGGTGTGGCTCTCCACTATCAAAGTCAGCCCCTTGTTCATGGCAATGGGCATGAACTCCGTTTCAAGAATATGCGTGATTGCGGAAATCCTGCAAGGGGAAAGGTTGGGTTGCTCCTTGCCGTTGTCCAGACGGAAGAAATCCAGCAGCGTGTTGAGCATCTCCCGCATACGCTCGGAAGATTGCCGGATATTATCCACATACATGGTGCTTTTATCCGCGCTACAACTTTTCTGCATCAGTCCGGCATAGCCTCATTTTGTCAATCGTATTTTTTCGTGGTAGAAGTAGTTTACGATGACAGGTTTGCCTTTTTCCGAGCGTCCGTATGGCAGATCGTTTATACGATACGGGAAGCCCTGCTCCTTGGCGTAATTTGAAATGTCCTGCTCCAATGCCTGCCAGTATTCAAGCCTTTTTTTATTGTAAATTTCCTCGTAAAGCGGTATGAGGTCAGGATACTTCTCACGGATATACGTCATTATCCCGCCTTTGAACTGCCCGCGTAAATTCAGGTTTTCAAGCCAGATTAAATCAGCATAATCTTTTACCTCCTCTATTATTGCCTTCACGTCTGTTATTCTGGGGAATATGGGCGAGACGAAGCATACGGTGCGGATACCTGCCTCGTATGTCTGACGCATCGCTTTCAGACGGCGTTCAATGCTTACGGCGTTGTCCATATCTGCGCAGAACTGCTCGTCGAGCGTATTGACAGACCATGACACAGTCACTTTGGGAAAACTCTTCAACAGGTCGAGATCGCGAAGGACAAGATCGGACTTTGTGCATATCATAATCTCGGCATCGCTTCCTCGCAGCTCTTCGAGCAGCCTTCGGGTACGGTGGAATTCTTCTTCATACGGATTGTAACCGTCCGTCACAGACCCTATTACAACACGTTCACCGTCGTATTTATGAGGATTCGTTATCGGCTTCCAGTTTTTTACATCTAAAACGTACCCCACGGCTCGGTGTGCCCGGTGAACCGTTTCATGAACGATGCGTAGCAATACCTGCAGGCGTGGGGACACCCTACATAAGGGTTGACCGAATATCCTCCCACCGGCAGAGAGGATTTGGTCATTACACTCTTTACATCTATTTCCTTTATTGTATCCATATTCATTGTATTCGTCTGGTAAATTGTTCCGGCAATTCCTGAATCATTCTTTCGTCGCCCATAATCGGCAGCAAATCCTCTTTCATGAACACCGGTATGCCATGAGCCTTTGCCTGTTCTGCAATGCTAAGCACCCATTCGGGGCGCGAATATGACTTTCCTTTTCGGTTTCCGGTCTCTGTGCCTATGACAATCCAGTCAATTCCCTCGAAATCAATCTCGCCGATATCATCGAAGAGAGGTTCAAACGTGACATGGTAGTGTCGTGCTTTGATATTCTTTTTCAAATCATCAATCCTCCTTTTCTCGGAACTGCGCGTGACGGTCACGCCCATCCATACGTTCTCGTCGTCAGAGGAGAAACTGATTTTGTCAGGGCGCTTCGTCAGAAAGATATAGGCGTGCTGGGGATTGCTGCTGATCCGCTCGAAAATTTCTGCGTTCCATTCAGGCTTCCAATCGGAGAAATCGCTCATTCCTGTCATGAGCCACACATGAGGACGGGACGTATCGATGATGCGCAGTTTTCGTTCCATGTATTCAGGCACGGAAAAGTCGTCGGTAATGTGGAAACGGCGGCAGTTGTTACGGGCATAGCAGTAAGGGCATCCTATAGTGCACCCTACCACTATGTTCATGTTTTTTATCAGGGATTTAATGCAGACACTCATAACACAACTGTTTCTCCGTCCTCCGGGATAATCAGCCGGCTCATGTCGGCTTCGTGATGCGTTGCCTCATTGCGCAGAATTGCACGGGTGGTCTGGCAATGGTCGATGGCATCCATGTGTACGGCTATCAGCTTGATATGCGAAGGCAATTCGTCAAGTATCTGCATCACTTCGTTCTCGTCGGGGATGATAGGACCGTCCGTTTTGGAAAATTCGGGAAAGATTGCACCTCCGGAGTTTACCACGATATAGTCAGGATTGAACCGTTCCACGGTGTCTCGGATACATGCTTCCCATCGGCAGTCACCCATTATATAAACGGTCGGGAAGCCCTCGGCTTTTAGCACATAACCTGATACAGGTCCCATCATCTGCCCGATCTGCCCGAAACCATGATGTCCGGTCGTGCGGTAAATGGATATGCCGTCTATTGTTTTTATTTCTTCGATGGGTATCACATTTGTAAATCCGTCGTTTCTGATGGCGTCCGCGTCCTGGGGCTGAACGTAGAAAGGAATTTCTTTGGGCAAATGTGTGGGGACACTCGGCTCGTAATGGTCGATGTGATTGTGGGTCAGGAGCACCATGTCCACGCCTCCGATAATATCCTGAATAGGATGGTGAGGTGTACCCTCGGTGTTTTATTCACACCGAGGGCCGATATCAAAGTGCCTTTGTCGGCTAAAACGGGGTCAATTAGCATGGTGTGTCCCGCATACCTGATTTTCAAGGTGGCATTGCGCACCAATTGTACTGTGGATGTCTTTTTCATGACTATATGTCTTGTTATTGATTACGGGTGCAAAGTTCGGAAGAATCCGGCGAAACATCTATGCCTGAAAAAACGGTAATTATGCCATTTTGATAAATGAAATTATTATCTTTGCAAAAACGACAAGGATATGGACGAGATAATCAACCCTGATCGACTGGTCAGCGTACCGTTCAACAAGACACGCTGCGGCGTGGATTTTTACATCAATACTGCCATAAACAAGGACATCGGACTTGTGCTGACAGAAAACAAGCGGTTTAAGACAGACTTCTTCAGCTTCTACTTTTTCCGTAAGGCAAACGGATATTTGCTACTGAACTTCCGCAAGATTGAACTGCGCGACGGCATGGTTCTCCTGCTTTCACCCCATCAGCAACAAGAGTGGCATGTAGATGAGACGGCGTTGGATTACACGTTCCTTATATTCCGCGAAGATTTCATGCGTACTTTTATCGCCGACAAGTTCTTCGTTTTTCGCCTTTTGTATTGTTACCAGACAGATACGCCGCCTTACATCAATGCCACACATGACGAAATGAAGGAATATATGCGGCTGCTCGGAAAGATTAAGTATGAGCTGATGAATCCAGTGTCCGATACGTACAATATCATTGTTTCCTTACTATATTATCTTTTGCTGATTATCAATCGTACATACGCTGCCGCCTATTGCTTGCCCGCTGAAATTGCTAAAAACAATTTCGCTTTTCGGTTCAAGGACTTGTTGGAACAGAATATCCGCACCCACCAGCGGGTGCAGGAATATGCAGACATGCTTCATGTCAGTCGCATCACACTCAATAACTCAGTAAAAGCCCAATTCGGAGTATCAGCTACCCATTTGATAAAACAACGTCTGCTTGAGGAACTGAAGAACGAATTGCTATTCTCCAACCGCACTGTCAGTGAAATGGCGGATGATTTCAATTTCTCTGATCCGAGCCATCTCATGCGCTTCTTCAAACAGCAAACAGGCAAAACATTTACTCAGTACATGACGGATTACAATAAAGGCATATACGAATAACTTCTTAATATAGTCGATAGCGGCTATCGAAATATGGTTGTTGATGTTCAGGCGTTTTTGTACTGCATGAACCATTTTACGATTTCTGGATCTTCGTGCGAGCCGAGTAAGAAAGGCTTGTCGGTATCCAGCGTCTTTATCCGTGCCATGTCTCGGCCGACAGGGTGAAGTCTAATATGTCGAGATTCTGCTTCATGCGTTCCGGTTTCACAGACTTAGGAATAATTATGCACACTGATATTTATCGCGCCCGGACAGGTGTTCGGTGCGGAAGATGACGGCATGCAGTTCCAACCAGATGGCTACCAGCTTATGTTCCATCCCGACCTGCTGCGGAATACACCTCTCGGGCGGATAATGCGTGAATATTCGTTCTTTTCCTACGAGACAAACGAGGCATTGCACCTTAGTGTGGAAGAACGGCAAATCATCATGGATTGCTTCCACAAGATTCAATATGAATTGAACCATCCGATACACCGTCACAGCAAGAACCTCATCACAGACAGCATCAAGACGTTCCTTGATTACTGCACACGTTTCTATGACCGCCAGTTCATCACACGCGACAACCAAAACCGAGACATCCTCGCAAGATTTGAGCGGTTGCTTGACGAATACTTCCATGATGGGGCTGCTAAACGGATAGGCTTGCCCACTGTACAGTATTGTGCAGACAAGCTCTGCCTCTCGCCCAACTATTTCAGTGATTTATTGAAAAAAGAAACAGGTTCAACCGCCCTGCATTTCATTCATGACAAGTCTATTGAAATAGCCAAGACGGAACTTGCATCTACAGACGACACCGTTAATGAAATCGCCTATAATCTCGGTTTTCAGTACCCGCAACATTTTACCCGACTGTTCAAGAAAGAGGTAGGTTACACTCCGAATGAATATAGAGCGCAAGTGTCGTGAGAATTGGATTAGTACAGAATATTAGAACCCAACACCTCTCTTGCGCTTAACTTTCTTCCTTCTGCGAAGTATATCCACCATTTCCTGATTGGCTTCCGCATCAGCAGCGTTATAAGATGAGCCACTGCTTTTTAGCAATCCCCAAGAGCCGTTGAACAACTCGCTTTGTGCCGTGCCGGACGGTGCGCTTGGTGTAGCCGTTTCATATATTCCGGCTGTTATTCCCATACGTTCCCTGCATCTGTTGTGCTGCAAAGCCGCGTCAATCTTGGAATAACTGAAACGCCTGTCCACTTTGGAGCCGTTGAAATGGTAGCCATTCATGGAGAATACAACACCCTGCACCTCGCTGGTCTGCCCCTTATGCTTGAAATGTACTTCCACTCCCTGCCGTTTCAGGTTGGCGATAAGCACGTTCCAGTTGCCGCATCTGCCGACTTCCATTTTGATGATGTCGTAAAGCGCATATTTCGTCCTGTCTGGCTCTTTCAGGCGGTTGCGTTTGACATTGTCCTTTCCGCCAGCCATATGCAAGCCGTATTTCAAGGTCAATTCCTTGCAGATGCGGGTACTGCGCAGACGCTCGTGCCTGTCCGATATGGTATTGCCGTTGTTGTCTATGCGGTTGAAAGCAATATGCACGTGTGGATGCTCCTTGTCGAAATGCTGGGCGATGAAGAACTGCGTATTCTTGATTCCCATCCGTTCCATATATTCAAGCGCGATGCCTGCCATGATACGGTTCGTCAGCCGTAACTCATCCTCTTTGGAAAAACTCAACGCGATATGTCCGACAGGTTTTGTCACCTTATCGTTCATCCGTGACTGGGCATTGAAACTCATGGCGATAGTTTCCAGATTTTCCATAAACAAGCCTTCGCTTGCTACTATCTGCGTATCCTTCTTCTTGTCGATGATGTAATCCACCGCACCCTTGAAGTCGCTTCCTTTTACGATTTTCGCCATCATATCCCTATCTTGGTTATAAGTTCATGAATCCTTGCCACTGCCACCTTGCAGTCCCACCGTTCATCGTGGAAGCCTCCGGCGTTTGCCTTACGCGCAAGCTGGTTGAGATTGTTAGCCATGCCGCAGAGTTGGCGGATGTATCCGGCATGTTCCTCCGACAGCCGTTCTTTCACATGACCGTTACGGAAACATTCCCTCATGTACTCGCTTGGTGATACGCCCGCCTCATGCGATCGTGTCAGCAGGCGGAAGTAGTCGGCTGCCGTCATTTTCACTGCGATACGGTATTTCAGTTTCTCGGTTGCTTCCTTCTTGGGGCGACCTCCCTTGTTGCGTTCCTTGTGTTCCTTTGTCTGTTCCATATTTTATTCCTTTTAATTCGGTTACTGATTCAACTGTATAGACCGACGGGATGCCACCTCCTGCAATTTGGATGGTGGGTGGCAAGCGGTTTCGGTACACCCGAAACACAAACTTGCTACCTCCCAATCCTTAAGGAATGAGTTTCGGGCATCTCCCGTTTTTCTCATTCGGGATGTCATAATCCCAACCCTTTCTTCTTGGGTTTTACGATAGTTCTTGGCGGTGGACTAACGGCTAATTTCTGCCGGATTCCACGCAGGTAATCGTTCAGGTCTTTATGCCCTTTGTAGTTGTCGGAGAAGTCGCGGATGCGTCCGGCGAACTTCCTTTCCAATTCCCGATACGCCTTTCTTCCCGCCTCGTCATTGTCGAGCATGCAGTGGATACGTCCATACCCGTGCAGCACATCTATAGCTTTGGAAACATTGGCGGTCGAATTGAGGATGACGTAATCCTGCCTGTCAAGGTCGGGCAAGTTCGAGCAGTTCCTCTTCCGCAACGTGAGGAATGAAAGATAGTCCATCATGCCCTCGAATACAAGGCATTTCTCTCTCGCTTCTCCCTGTTGCCGAATATGGCTGATGTCTTTGGGTGCGACACAGCCTTTGAAAAAACGGTTACGCACTTCAAATCCTCCCGCCACATTCGGAAAACCGATGGCGAAATAGGGCTTGCCGTTATGGGTGAAGTGGAGCTCTTTACATTGCGCCTTTGCCAAAGCGATGTTTATGCCCCGTTCCTGCAAGTATCGGAGCAATGCCGGATGGGTGAGTTCGCCCACCTCCAAATGTTGGAAACTCGGTTCGGATGCCTGCTGGCGAAAAGAGAAAGATATGGGACGGATGTGTGGTGCCTGTTCCGCTATCTTGCCAAGCAGATAAGGCACATGGTCGGATGCGTACAGTACCCCTGCAAGTGCGATGATGTTACCACCTCTTCCCAGTCCATAATCGAACCACAGGTTGCGGTCGGTGTTCACCTTGAACGAGGCTTCCGTTTCCTGACGGAACGGGGATTTATACCACAGGCAGTTTCCCTGTTGCTTTACGGGCGAATAACCCAAACTTTGCAGATAGTCCGCAATTTTGATTTGTTTTGCTTCTTGGATGTTCATGATATAATTTCTATGGATTTGATGATGACTGTAAAAACGTTGATTTGATGAATGAGATATGTATTGTCCTATACGTTAATGCTTTATATTCTCAACATCTTCTCAACAAACCACTCACAAATAGAGAATCCAACAAACTGATGCTGTTTCCCTCTCAACTTTTCTTTTCGATTGTTGAGAATTTGTTGAGAGTGTATGCTGTTTATTATCAGTATGGTTATATCATTATTCATCAATTCAACAAAAAAAGAATAGTATTACAGGGATTCAAGTTGTTCCCTTGTGACGGTGTAGAAACGACCGACTCTTTTTATCGGCTCATATCGGCACTCCCGATTGTAATTGAATTGGTAAGTGGTATATGTAAGCCCGTTAGAGGCAGGAGTAAGTTTCCAACATTCCTGCAATACCTTTCTGACTTGGTGCTTCTCCACCTTTACCTGCGAATGTACCAGCAAAAGAAGAATGTCGTTGTGGCAGAACGAGAATGTGTCCGTGCCGACACTTTCCATAATGTCAAGGATAAGTTCGCACATCTCTATCTCCAATCGGTTGCGGTTGCTGCGGATAATCTTCTGCAAGGCTTCGGTATGCAGCAAAGAGGGCGCAAACCACATACGGCTTTCCTTTTCGGTGGAAAGTTGTCTGTATTGCAGGTAATACAGAAAGGCAGGTATCTCAGCTTTCAGCTTTTGCAGGAAGTCTGTGTCATCGGATTGCAGACGGTCTATCTTGCGCACCCAATAGCGTGTTTCACCTGCATCAATGATAACAGGCAGATACTCGTTGTTGGAGCATAGCACGAACTTGGCAAAGAACGCTATCTCGTTACGGTCTTTGCCTTTGGCTTCCACCTTGTAGGAAAGTGTGGTGCTGAGGTTCTTCAACCGCTCGCTGTCCTCCCTGCGGTTGAGCAATACCTCGTCCACCACGATGAGCAGTTTTCCTGCCCAGTCGGAATTGAACTGGCTGCGGAAGTCCTCGTTGGTATTGAAAGTGACATTGTTTTGAAACACAGCTTTCAGGAAGTTCAGGAATGTACTCTTGCCCGTGTTGCGTTCTTCTGATACCAACAGCAGGATAGGCAGTTTCTGCACGGGTTGCAGGTAGAGCAATTGAAGATAGTCCATGCCCAATTCATACTGTTCACCGAAGATATGGCGCACCAATGACCGGATACAGGGAAACTCGCCTTGTTGCGGACGGTGTCCTATCGGCTCGTAGAGGTTCAGGAACTTGTCCACCACGGGACGGTAGTCCACATGGTCGGGGACGGTGCAGAAGCCGTCGTACTTCGGCACGGTGGCGAGATAGTCCTTGCCGTAGTCCTGCCGCAGTGTTTCGTTGTTCCACACGATGCGCTTCTTCACATAGCCTCCGTTCAGACGGGGCTGGTTCACTAACTTGTAGAGGGTAGTACCCACACGGATAAACTCCTCATTTTCAAAGTTGCCTTGTTTCATTAGCACTTCATTTTTTTGTTTAATCAGTGCAAAACTCGGCAATTAGCGCAGAACGGATTAACAACTCACGCATACCTCACGTAAGATTTTCTTGGATTTGGCTTTATGACATACAACAAAAGGAGGGTGTGTCAAAACAGAAATGACAACTTCTAAAAGTTACAGATTGTAACGTATAACACTTAAAAGGGTCGTATCAAGCTCTGTATGGAGTAATGATATGACCTTTTGGGGATCTTTTAGGATGCTCAAATTTCAAATTATAAGTTCATCTTTTTAATAATTGAGTTTTGACACACCCTCTTTGTCGTAATCGTACGTATGAATGGCAATACACCTATTCACATACTCGTATAAATACATTGTTGGCAATGGGAATACGCATAGGTCTCACTACTTCATGTCGTCATATCATTAGAACTTATGCCTGATAATTAGACATATCCCAACCATTTATACCCAGCGAAAAGAAGATATTTGTTTTCTCTTTTCGCAAGTACAGCCTTTTAAATATGGCATTGCGCACCTGTTCCGCACCGAAGCTGTCAATGCGGAAAGCAAGTGCGACTATCATCGGAAAGCTGAACACATCGGCATGATACCCGTTCTCCTGCCGAACATACTTCTGTACCTCGTATTCTTTTAATGCTCCACTGTTATAGATGTTTCTGATGGCAGAACGAAGTGTCGGAGCAATTACTCCGAACAGTTCCACCAATTCCGGCTCGCTCATCCAAATGTTTGAGACATTCTCCGGCATGATGATATTGCCGGATTCATTCACTGTTATGCTGTTTCTTCTCATACTCATGACATCGTTATTCCGTTAAACGTCTTACTCAGTTTGTCGCCGAACATGGTCAGGTCGTTGTCGAGCTTCTGCGTGGTTATCTTTGCGTAGAGTTGGGTCGTGACTATATTCGTATGTCCCAACACACGGCTTACGCTTTCAATGGGCATCCCCTTGCTCAAAGCTAATGTTGCGAAGCCATGACGACTGCAATGAAATGATATTGACTTGGTTATGCCACATTCCCTTATCATCCGTTTCAACGGTTTGCAGATAGACCAATAGTTCAAGCCGGGGAATATACGATTGTCTTTCTGCATCGGTCGGTAGCGTTCGACTATCTGCAAGGGTATATCCAGCAGCTTCACTTGGAAGGCGACTTTTGTCTTGTGGCGTTTGGACAATATCCACTTCTCGCCGTTCACCTCCACGATGTTGTCATTCGTCAGTTCCTGAATGTCCACGAATGACAAGGCGGTGAAACTGGCAAAGATGAAAATGTCACGGATGTATGCGAGCTTGCTGTCTGCAAACTCATGTGTCATGACCGCTTTCAGTTCATCCTCCGTCAGATATTCCCGTTCTTTCACATTGGGGCTGATATGAAACTGGATGAAAGGATTGCGCGGTATCAACCCGTTATAATGCGCTTTCATGACCACGCCTTTCAGCCACATACAGTTTGCCCATATCGAACCGTTCCGCAATCCGGCTTCAGTCGAGAGGTATGCGGCGAACTCCTTGATGAAATCGGGAGTAAGTTCCAACATGGACATATCGCTGCGTCTGTAAAACGACTTGATAAAGGCGGCTACATGGTTTCTTGCCCGTACACGTGCCCGATAGGTAGCCATTACCCTGTCTTTGCCTACCCGTTTCTTGAACACTTCGTTCTCACGGTCGAATGCTTTTAGCAGCGTCTCATACTCGCTGCCGATTCCCTGATAGGCGTTGCGCACCATCTCAGCCGTAACAAATGCCTCGCGGTCTGAAATGCGCTGGTAATGTTTGATGATTTGCGCCTTGATGTTGTCAAGGGCAAGGTTGATGTCTCGTGCCTCGCGGCTCTTGCCTTTCGCCTTGTTTCCTTTCACGTCCCAAAGCGTTTTCGGGATGTTCTGCTTACAACTGAACTGCGCCACAGTCCCGTTGATTGTCACTCGTCCCATGATGGGGACAATACCGTTTTCTCCTTGCTGCCGTTCACGTAGAACAGAACCTTGAATGTGCTTCTTGCCATACTCGTTTTTTGTTTGCAAAGTTATTACTCAACGAGTTAGACCTTGATATGCCAACCTGTGCCACAAGCTGCCAAATACAACACGGTGTGTTAAAAATCACCATTCGGCGGGTAATGATTTGGAGACCGTTCTTCTTCATAAATCCGCTTTCCTTTACGTTACCTCGATTTTTCGCCTGTCCTCATTTGTCTTCGCAACGCCTTATTGACAGGCATTACGAAGACATTTGTCCCTTTTTATTCGTCTTTTCCAGAGATTTATAGTAACATCGCCAATGAGCGAATGTACGAGCCTGTCAAGTCCGTATTCGATACTATCAGTACTGATAAGATAAAGAAAGAAAATTCCATATTACAAGTATTTCGGATTTGCAATATGTCATTCCCGATCCTGATACGAGAAAGTTTGTTCAAACTATTCTCAGACGTGAAACTTCTGTTGACGAAATAAGGAAAAGACTACATGTTCCCATACTATTGCTTCATGAATGCGATAAGACACAGAAAGCAACTGAGTTGTCAGAGACTTATTTGGAAGAGATTAAGCGATACCATTTGGACCGAGCTGTCAACTATTTCAATATTCAGAACGGTAAGCAAAAGAAACAGAATGTCCATGGCTACGATAATATTCAATTCCATTTGATTCTTTTCCCTGTCCCTAATAAAAATGAGATTGTCAATTGGTTTGTAGAACGAGCTAAACAAATTAAGGAAGATGCTTGATTACGAGATATACTCCGAGTGCGATCAGATTAATGATTTGATTGAGAAGCGAGACTTGGCGACGGCTCGCTGTAAAGTGATCAATTTATTGGATAGAATGCAACAAGACGGGAACCAGTATAATCCTATGGTTAATCATTTCATCCGGGTTGTCGGTCTATTCCCATATATCGATAAAAGACAGCATCATGGGACGATCAAGTCGTGGTCGAGGCATTCAAAGCAGATGTTGGCGATAAAACACCCGTAACACTGCATAGTGCCCAGTCTCGTGTTTGAAGCGCCTATTGCTTGGCGAGAATATCGCTGTGAGTGCCCCTACGAGTTTTGGCAAAAGTTTTATCATCGACGCTTTCATTTCAATCAGAAAACCGGACAATGTGGTTATAATCGTTCCAACGATAGCCTTAGCGGATGAAACACGCCGCAGGATTGAACATAAGTTTTCTCGTTTCTATAAGATAATTACTACCACGGATGCCACCATTACAGAAAGAAACATTTTTATCTTTCCGCAAGAACGCAGCTTTGCTTATTTCGATAAGCTTGAAAAGATTGACATGCTCATCGTGGATGAGTTCTACAAGGCAAGTTCCATGTTCGATGACTCCAGAAGTTCCTCTCTGCTAAGTGCGATGATAGAATTGGGGAAAATTTCTCGACAACGGTATTACCTTGCTCCCAACATTCATAAAATTTCTGACAACGTCTTTACCGAAGGAATGCAGTTTATGCGTTTAACGGACTTTAAAACAGTCATTACAAAGGCGGCCCATCTTTATAAGAATTTGCCCAAAAGCGCAGACAAGGAGTCAAATTTAAAAAAGGACATCTTACTGAAAATTTTAACAAAAAAAGAGAGCAAAAACGCTGATCTATGCCGGCAGTTATAAGAATATCGATACAATCTCGAATATCCTTGCCAATGATTTAGCGGTAAAAAAGACCTCACTTCTTCAGGATTTCAACGATTGGCTTAGAGTTAATTATGGACGTAAATTTTCGCTATGCAAGTTAAGTGAAAGAGGAATTGGGGTACATAATGGCAAGATGCACAGATCATTGAGTCAAATACAGGTCAAACTTTTTGAGCAAGAAGAAGGTATTGACACAATGGTTTCCACATCTTTCGATTATTGAAGGTGTAAATACTCAAGCCGAACAAGTAGTTGTTTGGTCTAACAAGAATGGCTCGTGCAAGTTTGACTATTTTACTTATAGGAACATCATTGGCCGTGCAGGTCGTATGTTCAAGTATTTTGTGGGAAAGGTGTATTTGTTGGAAGAACCTCCTGTACAAGAAAATAACAACCCTCGAGATCGATTTTCCGGAAGAA